>Ga0334892_1000130_pt1 | contig 117381 bp, 78 predicted proteins | sample GraSluR3_MG_4_FD_207213 | JGI IMG/M metagenome (GOLD analysis project Ga0334892, IMG submission 207213) | Sludge microbial communities from methane-producing bioreactor in Wageningen University, Netherlands - Granular Sludge_15_04-R3 | ecosystem: Engineered > Bioreactor > Anaerobic >...
GTGTGTGGGTGTGGGTTTGAGTGAAGTATCTGAATCAGCATAACAGTGTAACCCCCGATTCCCGGGGCAGGCCACCGAGTTCTCGGGGCAAACACTGAAACACTGAAACACTGAAACACTGAAACCATGAAACACTGAAACACTGAAACACTGAAACCACCGAGGTCTCGGGGCAGGCACTGAAACACTGTTGATCCGGTGATTTGTTTAGGTGAGGTACCGGATACCGGGAAAAGTGTTACATGGTTACATGGCTGTGTGTGGGTGTGGGTTTGAGTGAAGTATCTGAATCAGCATAACAGTGTAACCCCCGATTCCCGGGGCAGGCCACCGAGTTCTCGGGGCAGGCACTGAAACCATGAAACACTGAAACACTGAAACACTGAAACCACCGAGGTCTCGGGGCAGGCACTGAAACACTGAAACACTGAAACACTGAAACCCACGAGGTCTCGGAGCAGGCATTTACCCTTAACTCCTGATTCTGACTTCTTCCCTTGCTTGTTGAATTTTCGTAACTTTGCAGGCCAAATAAAAACATTTCGGTTATGGATTATGATGTAATTGTTATAGGAAGTGGCCCGGGCGGCTATGTGGCTGCCATCAGGGCAAGCCAGCTCGGTATGAAAACGGCGGTGGTGGAAAGGTCGGAACTGGGAGGCGTATGCCTCAACTGGGGATGCATCCCCACCAAGGCGCTGCTGAAAAGCGCACAGGTGTTTAATTACCTGAGCCATGCCGGCGATTATGGCGTTAAGGTTGAAGGAAACGTGAGCCCCGACTTTGAAGGCATGGTCAGGAGGAGCCGTGAGGTGGCCGACGGAATGAGCAAAGGCATACAGTTCCTCTTTAAAAAGAATAAGATCGACCACCTGCAGGGAAACGGGAAAGTCCTGCCCGGCAAGAAGGTGGAAGTGACAAACGGGAAAGGCGAAAAAAAGGAGTATGAAGCAAAGCATATCATCCTGGCCACGGGGGCACGCTCAAAGGAGCTGCCATTCATGAAACAGGATGGCAAAAAGGTGATCGGCTATCGCGAAGCGATGACATTGCCAAAACAGCCCAAATCCATGCTTGTGGTCGGGTCGGGTGCCATCGGCTCCGAATTTGCATACTTTTACAATAGCATCGGAACGGAAGTGACCCTGGTGGAAGTCCTGCCCGGGATCGTCCCACTCGAAGATGAAGAGGTGTCGAAACAACTGGGACGCTCCTTCAAAAAGGCCGGCATAAAGGTGATGACAGCCGCAACGGTGGAAGAGGTCGATACAAAAGGGAAACTTTGCAAGGTAAAGGTTAAGACGAATAAGGGTGAAGAGGTCATTGAGGCGGAGATCGTACTTTCGGCCGTTGGCATCAGCCCGAATATTGAAGGGATTGGCCTGGAGGAGACCGGCATCGAAACGGAAAACGGAAAGGTGAAAGTTGATGAATTCTGCCGCACGGGAGTGGATGGATATTATGCCATCGGCGACATCATCCACGGACCGGCACTTGCCCATGTGGCTTCGCACGAAGGGATTACCTGCGTGGAAAAGATCGCCGGGCTCGACCCTGAGCCGCTCGACTACCGGAATATCCCGGCATGTACCTATACCAGCCCCGAAATAGCTTCGGTCGGCATGACCGAAAAGCAGGCCCGTGAGGCCGGCTATGAACTCAGGGTAGGGAAATTCCCCTTTTCGGCATCGGGCAAGGCAAATGCCGCAGGAGCCAGGGATGGCTTCGTCAAGGTGATCTTCGATGCAAAATACGGTGAATGGCTCGGCTGCCACATGATCGGCGACAATGTAACGGAGATCATCGCCGAAGCAGTGGTGGCCAGAAAACTGGAAACCACCGGTCATGAGATCATCAAGTCGGTACACCCGCACCCCACCATGTCGGAAGCCGTAATGGAGTCCGTGGCGGCGGCATATGACGAGGTCATCCACATCTAGGATATCATGCTTTGAGATCGTGTTTTAATTGTATATTGCCTGCCCCGGCTGAACAGCAGCCTGTCAGTACCGGGGATCGCAGCCAAAACCAGCAAGGATGAACATCATACAGACAACGCTTTCGGGATTACTGCTTATCGAACCCAAAGTATTCGGCGATGAGCGGGGCTACTTTTTTGAGTCATACAACAGCCGGGTTTTCGACGAAGTATTGCCGGGGATATCATTCCTGCAGGATAACGAGTCCTGCTCGGCCAAAGGGGTGCTGCGCGGATTGCATTTTCAGGAACCCCCTTTCGAACAGGGAAAACTGGTGAGGGTGGCCAGGGGTAGCGTGCTGGATGTGTCGGTCGATATCCGCAAGGGCTCACCAACATACGGAAAGCATGCAGCCTTCAGACTGACGGGCGGGAACAAGCACATGTTGTGGATGCCGCCGGGCTTCGCCCACGGCTTCCTGACACTCGAAGATGATACGATATTCCTGTATAAATGCACCAATGTCTATAACAGGGAATCAGAAAACGCCATCCGCTGGAATGATCCTGCCCTGGGCATTCAATGGGGAACGGAAGATCCTGTCGTGTCGGAAAAAGACCGCCTTGCGCCGCTTTTTGATCAACTGCAAAGCCCTTTTAAATATTGAGATCAAACAAAATGCCGCAATGATCAAAAGGCTTGTCATTATATCCCTCATACTGGCCACGGGCCTCGGGCTGGCGTTGCTGTCGGGGTTCTTTTCCGGCAACGGCAGTGTGAACGACCGGCAGTATCGCGATGCATTCCGCCGCAATTACAAGATCTTTGCGCTGCATGTACCAGCCGAAGCCGCTTTTGCCGGCGAAGCGGTACCCCTCAACATCTATTACGTGCATGAAGCCCTCGACAGAGAGCTCCTGGTTAATACATACTGGCACAACAAGTCAGTGCTGCTCTTCAAACGCGCATACAGATGGTTTCCCCTGATCGAACCCATCCTCGAACAGCACGGCATCCCCGATGATTTTAAATACCTGGCGGTGATCGAAAGCGACCTTCTGAATGCCGTGAGCCCATCAGGGGCTACGGGCTTCTGGCAGTTTCTCGAAGGCACGGCCAAAGATCATGGCCTGGAAGTGAATAATAAGGTGGATGAAAGATACCACCCTGAGAAAAGTACCATCGCCGCCTGCAGCTACCTTCGTGAATCATACGGGAAATTCGGCAACTGGACCCTGGTGGCTGCCGCCTATAATGCCGGCAACCGCCGGATTGCAGAGGCGCTCGAAAAACAGAAGGTGGCATCCTTTTACGACCTGCACCTTAACGAAGAAACCAGCCGCTACGTCTTTCGCATCCTCGCCCTTAAAATATTGTTCGAAAACCCGACTGCCTATGGTTTTTTTCTGAGGGAGAAGGACTTTTACCCTCCGCTTCCCGTCAGGACGGTGGTGGTCGACCGCGACATTCCCGACCTGGTGGAATTCGCCCTCCGGCACGGGATCACCTACAAAACGCTGAAACTCTTCAACCCATGGCTGAGGGCGGAAGACCTGAAAGTGAAAAAAGGCAGAACCTATACAATAACCATCCCCGAAGCGGATTATACCGATTACGACGCACTGATCAGGCGGGTGCCTGATGCTCCGCTTGTATTCGGCGATACGCTCTTATTTGAAGAATTGTAAAAAGGCCGGAGAATCATCGTATGCCCCATAACAAACAGATACTTGAGATCAGGGGAGCGCGGGTGCATAACCTGCAGAACATCGATCTGTCCATCCCCCGTTATAAGCTGGTGGTGTTCACCGGCCTGAGCGGATCGGGGAAATCTTCGCTGGCTTTCGACACCATATATGCCGAAGGGCAAAGGCGATATATGGAGACTTTTTCCGCCTATGCAAGGCAGTTCATCGGGAACCTGGAACGCCCCGACGTGGACAGCATCACGGGGCTGAGCCCGGTGGTCTCCATCGAGCAGAAGTCGGTAAACAAAAACCCCCGATCCACGGTCGGCACCATCACCGAAATATACGATTTCCTTCGCCTGCTCTTTGCCCGCGTGGCGGATGCGTATTCATACCAGAGCGGCGAAAAGATGGTCCGTTACACGGAGGAACAGGTGCAGGCATTGCTCATGAATGAATACCGCGGCCGCGAGGTCATGATCCTGGCTCCCATCGTAAGGGGAAGAAAGGGCCATTACCGTGAGCAGTTTGAACAATTGCGCAGGCAGGGATATCTGAAGGTGCGTGTCGACGGTGAATTTGCCGACCTCACCTTCGGCATGCAGGTCGACCGTTTTAAGGTACATGATATTGAACTCCTGGTCGACACCCTCAGTGTGGATGATGGCGACAAGGCCATGCTGCGGCTGGGCAGGGCCATACAAACGGCCATGAAGGTAGGGCGCGGCTCGCTGATGGTGGTCAGGCCCGGGCACAAGGAGGTGCGCCATTACAGCAAACTGCTGATGTGTCCCGTCACAGGGCTTTCCTATGATGAGCCCGAACCGAACACCTTCTCCTTCAACTCTCCCTATGGTGCGTGTCCGCATTGCAGCGGGCTGGGGACGGTCACCGAGGTGAACCTGAAAAAGATCATGCCCAACCGGCAGAAGAGCATCCGCAAGGGCGGGCTGGCACCACTGGGCGAATACCGCCCCAACTGGATCTTCAACCAGCTCGAGATCATCGGGAACAAATTCGGCTTCACCCTCGACACACCCATCCATGAGATCTCCGAACAGGCCATCTCAACCATTCTTTACGGCACCAACGAGACCATCATCCTGCGCAGGGAATTTGCCGGGGTCACATCTTCCTACTCACTGAACTTCGAAGGCATTATCAACTTTATCAGCAACCAGTATGCCGAACCGGGTTCGGCAGGCCTGCGGAAATGGGCGGGCAGCTTCATGAACCGCATTACCTGCCCCGAATGCAATGGCGACCGCCTGAAGAAGGAGTCCCTGCACTTTCTGATCGGGGGGAAGAACATTTCGGAGCTGGCCCGCATGGACCTTCTCACTTTCAGCAAATGGGTGGAAGGGGCGGAAGCCCTGCTCGACAAACAAAAAAAGATCATCGCCCGGGAGATCCTTCGTGAGATCACAACGCGTGCGGGTTTCCTGCTGCAGGTCGGACTGGAATACCTTTCGCTCAACCGCCAGGCCAGGAGCCTTTCCGGCGGGGAGTCGCAGCGCATCAGGCTGGCCACGCAGATCGGCTCCAGACTGGTTGACGTGCTGTACATCCTCGACGAGCCCAGCATCGGGCTGCACCACCGCGACAACCTCAGGCTGATCGGAGCGCTCAGGGACCTGCGCGACCTGGGCAACTCGGTGATCGTGGTGGAGCACGACCGGGAGATGATCATGTCGGCCGATGAGGTGGTCGACATCGGCCCGGGTGCCGGACTGCACGGCGGACGTATCGTGGGACAGGGCTCCCCGGAGGAGATGGGAAAATGCCACACCATCACCTGCGAGTACCTGTCGGGAAAACGGCGCATCGAAATCCCCGCCGAACGCCGCAAAGGCAACGGGGCAGCGATCATGCTGACGGGAGCCTGCGGCCATAACCTCAAAAATGTCAATGTCAGCTTTCCCCTCGGCATGCTCACCTGCATCACCGGTGTGTCGGGCAGCGGGAAATCATCCCTCATCAACGAAACCCTGTACCCCATCCTCAGCAACCGCTTTTACCGTTCCGACAAAAAACCGCTGCCCTATGATGCTGTCAGTGGACTGGAAAACATCGATAAGGTGATCGAGATCGACCAGTCGCCCATCGGGCGTACCCCGCGGTCAAACCCTGTCACCTACACCAAGGCTTTCGATGAGATCAGGAAACTCTTTGTGCAACTGCCCGAATCGAAGATTCGGGGATACAAGCCCGGACGCTTTTCGTTCAATGTAAAAGGCGGCAGATGCGAAACATGCAAAGGGGCCGGGGTGAAACTGATAGAAATGAATTTTTTGCCCGATGTGTATGTGCAGTGCGAAGCATGCAACGGGAAAAGGTATAACCGGGAAACCCTCGAAGTACGCTATAAGGGCAGGTCGATCAACGATGTGCTCAATATGACCATCAACCAGGCTGTGGAGTATTTTGAAAACATCCCCGCCATCATCCAGAAGATCAGGACGCTCAGGGAAGTTGGCCTGGGCTATATCACCCTCGGGCAGCAATCTACCACCCTCTCGGGAGGGGAGGCCCAACGGGTGAAGCTGGCAGCGGAACTGGCCAAGCGGGATACAGGCAAGACCCTGTATATCCTCGACGAACCCACAACAGGACTCCACTTCGAAGATGTGAAAGTATTGCTAGATGTGCTCACCCGCCTGGTAAACAAGGGAAATACGGTGCTGATCATTGAACACAACATGGATGTGATCAAATTCGCCGACCATATCATCGACCTCGGCCCCGAAGGCGGCGACAGGGGCGGCTCAATCATATGCGAAGGGAGTCCGGAAGAGATCATCAGCCATGATGCCAGCTATACGGCAAAATACCTTCGGCAGGCGCTGAATGAACACCTGCATCCTTCAGCGCAGGATAACCCGAAATCCCGATAACATTCATATCTTTGCCGGGATTTGAATAATGAAAAGACCAGTTGAATATGAAGAAATCGGACGAAGACAAGATCAGAAAAGCTTTTAAGGCCAAGAACTGGAACGAGATAAAGACTTACGACTCCTGGCAGATCTTCAAGATCATGGCGGAGTTTGTGCAGGGTTTTGAACGACTGGGAAAGATCGGCCCCTGCGTATCGGTATTTGGCTCTGCCCGCACAAGGCCCTCCGACGTGCATTACAAGATGGCGGAAGAGGTGGCCTACCTGCTCACCAAAAAGGGCTTCGGCATCATCACCGGGGGCGGGGGCGGGATCATGGAGGCCGCCAACAAGGGCGCCCACTTCGCCGGAGGGAAATCCGTCGGCTTAAACATCAAACTGCCTTTCGAACAACAGGCAAACCCCTTTATCGACCCCGAAAACCTTATCGAATTCGACTTTTTCTTTGTCAGAAAGGTCATGTTCATGAAATATGCACAGGGATATATCGTACTTCCCGGCGGTTTTGGCACCCTCGATGAGCTCTTTGAGGCCATGACCCTCATCCAGACGGCCAAGCTGGTGCATTTTCCCATTGTCCTGATCGATGTCGATTACTGGTCGGGCCTGATCGATTGGGTTAAATCCCGCCTGCTGGAAGAAGAGAACATCAGCCCCGAAGACCTGGACATCATCAAGCTGGTCGACACACCACCGGAAGCGGTCAGCATCATCGAGGAATTCTATAACAAATACTCACTGAAACCCAACTTCTGATAATATCTGCCATGCCCGTTTATATTCCGCTGGAGATCATTGCCATTGAAGATGACGGCTTCCACCTGATGACGGAAGTGAGCCTGAACGGGCATGCCGCCCGCGTTCTCCTCGATACGGGCGCTTCACGTACGGCTTTTGACAAAAGCCGGATCGGACATTTTTTCCGTGAAGAAGAACCTGAATTCATGGATAACGAAAAGCCCTCGACGGGGCTTGGCTCCGGCGATATGCAAAGCATGGCTGTGTATATCGGCGAGATGGCGATCGGCGAACTGAAGATCAGGAACTATCCGGCCGTGGTCCTGGACATGGGCCATGTCAACAACTCCTATCAAAGCCTTGGGTTTAAACCCATCGACGGCGTGCTGGGCAGCGACATCCTGATGAAATACGGCGCCGTGATCGATTACGGGAAGGCCCGGATGCGCATCAACCTGCGCCGTAAAAGCATGAAGAAGTTCCCCAAAGACTGATCAGTCGTTCGAGAGCGTCCGCCCGTTGATGATGGTGAAATTGCAGTTTGGCTCTATCCACATATTCCACAGTATCCTGATGTCTTTGCTTTGCAGGGTAACACCGCCTGTGCTGCTGTTGTAGATCACCAGGTGCCTCATCACCGGCGGTATGTCGGCTCCCATGTATTGCGGACTGCTTCCTTCGAACCTGAAGTCGATGGTGTCGTTATAGGTACTCACGCCCTGCATCTGGAAGGTACCGCTGCCGTGGTCGATGCCGTCGGGGTGGTTGGTGTGTATCACCGCGGCCCGCTTGATGTTGAGGTTGCCTGTGCCTGAAATGGTATGCGACTGCATCCTGAGATTGCCCATTGCTTCCACATTGCCTTTGGCGGTAAGGTCTTTCGTAAATGTGAGCCCAACAGTGTTGTTAATGGTCAGGTTGTTCAGTGCCCCGTCTGCGGCGTCGGGCATTTCGTGCCCCATGGTGATGCCGTACCGCCCGTTGTACACCAGGTCGACATCGGTGCCGAATGCGGGCTTTGCCGAAAGTTCCCCCGGGTAACCGTAATAACCGTCGAGCAGGCCGGGATCTGCCGTGATCACGCAGCCGCTGGCCAGGGTCAGTGTGGCAGTGCTGTTGTCGAAGGTGCCTGAGATGAGGAAGAGGTTTTCATTAACGGTCACATTGCTGCTCAGGGCCACATTTCCCGAATTCTTAATGGTCAGGTCCCTCAGCACGGTGGTGGACGAAGGCATTTCATAACCGCTTGCGCATCCGATGTCGCCCAGGTAGAAGAGGTCAATGCTGCTGCCAAAGGAAGGAACGGCGGTGAGTTGTCCGGCTCGCACCTCGATGCCGCTGCCCCCTGCCAGGCTCAGTGTGGCTCCGCTGTTGTCGAAGCTCCCGGCATTTAAAGCCAGCTTCCCGTTTACTGTTAGCATGGAATTCAGGGTGACGTTGCCGGGGCCGTTGATGATCACATCCTGTGCCACGCCTGTGGATGAAGGGATTTCGTAACCCGTGCTGATGTTATTGGCTGAACGGTAGTCGAGCATGACTGAGGTGCCAAAGGTGGGTGCGGCAGCCAGGCTTCCGTCGTAGCGCACGATGCTTTGACTGTCGCCGAGCCCTAAGGCAAAACTGCTGTTGTCGAAGGTGCCGTTGAGCAAATAGAGCGTGCTGTCGATGTTGCGCGCGGCATGCAGGCTTACACCGGCCGCATTGTCAATGATCAGAACGGACGGGCCGCCGGATGCGGGAAATTCGGCATCGGAGCTCGTCTGTGCCGACTGCCCCCTGTATTCCAGCGAGGCGCCATCCTCATAGGAAATGCTGTAGCTGCCCGTGGTGATGCTGCCTGCCTTGAGGCGCAGCATCTTTTCGATCTGCAGGTTGCCGCCCAGGCTCAGCCCGGCGGGATTGTCGATGATCAGGCTTGACACGCTGCCGATCGCCGGATCGATCTGCTGGGCAATGCTGCCGGCATAAATGATGTCGGCACCCGCCGCCATGCTGAGGCTGCCCTGATTGTTCAGGCTGCCGCGCAGGGCCAGCTCCCTGCCAACCGCCAGGTAGCCGCCGGGAGAGATGGTCAGCGTTTCGCCATCATCGATGCTGAGCGAGCGGCAGGCAGCCGTGCCGCTGATCACAGGCATGTTCGGGCCGGCACTGATCAGTGCATGCATGTCGGCGTCGGGGATGCCGTTATCCCAGTTGGATGCATCATTCCATGCGGTGCTGCTGCCACCCTGCCACTGGGTGAGCGACTCAGTATAAACATAGGCGCAAAGGTCGAAAAGGTAGGAGGGGTTGGTGCCGCCAATGAGATACCAGCTTCCATCGCTGCCGTCGCCGCTGGTCCAGCATACATTTGATTCAATCACCGGGTCGCAGAAGCCCGACATATAACGCTCGGTGGGTATCGGCCAGGCATAGCCCGGCGAATAATAACTCACTTTGACGTAAATATCATTGCTGCCGGTAAAACCGGGACCGTCGGGCAGTTCAAAACTGTAATACCCGGGGTAATGGCAGTATAGCCGCTCCAGGCCGGTGATCTTATTGGTAAGCACCAGGTTCACATCGTCAAAGTCGTCGTAGATCTCAAACCCAACTTCCGTCATACCGCTGTTGACATAGGTGCCCAGCCGTACCATACGTGTATGCTCATCAACCGTAAACCTGATGAGCCCGTAACCCAGCGGGTCGTCGTAACCCATGCTGTAAAAACTGCCCAGCCGGCTGTGCGTATAGACCTGCGTGCCCGGCACATATTCTGCCCTGCCGGGATAGCACTGCCCGTAGTCGATGATGTGCAGGTCGTAGTAGGAGATATAAAAATACCCGCTCTCGCCATAGGAGGTCCCGTAGGAGTTCTTGGCTATGAAAACTCCCGGGGGCGGATAGGCGCTGAACATCCCTCCGGTAACCTTCTTATTGTCGTCCCAGCCGATAAGGGTGATCAGGTGGTTGGTGGTGGTATGGAGGGTGTTGAAATAGGTGTAGTCGGTCGAATTGTAATAGTTTTGGTTGGCTATCCGCATCGGCACCGACACACCTCCATGGTAATAGATGGCATCCTTGACCAGCTCAATATCGGGTGGTACGAAGAGCACCCGGGTGATCAGGGCCGCCGGGCTCAGCCCCGTTATGCAGGTGTTGTTGGTGGTGGAATAGGGGTCGTCGGCTTCGAGGATAGGGCCTTCACCGCGGGCCATCACCGCCGTGGTGTGGTAGTTGGAGCCGTAGCCGCAGGGTGCCGACAGAAAGCCGTGGCAGTTCTTGACATTGTTCTCGGAGAGGTCGTATGCGCCATACCCATGCAACAGCCACGACGACTCAATGGCTGCAAGGCTGGCAAAGGCCCAGCAGGAGCCGCAGCCTCCCTGGTTCTTGACGGGAGTGACCAGCGACGTGCCGCCGGGACCGGCCGTACGCATATCGTAAACAGCCGGAAGCAAACGGTTTCGTGGTGGAGGCCGTTTTACGGGAAGGGAGCGAAAGCCCGGGTGATAAGGCAAAATGCCGGGAGATTCAGCATGGTCATAAGCGGGATCGGAAATGGCCCTGAGGTATTCGGGGTTCAGGGGTGCACCCGATGGCAGCCTGCGTTCCTGAGCGGCGCCTGCCAGGAAGAGACAGGAGAGAACAAAGAATGTTAATAAGCGTTTCACAAACTCCTAGCGTTGAATGACTACCTTGCTGTATGCCCTGGGTTTGTAATCGGTATCGGAGCTTATTATACAAAGATATACCCCATCCGGCAGATTTCCAAGCTGAATGGTGTTTTTTAAGTTTTCTTTAACAAATCCCTCATAGGCAATGCTTCCTTGCAGGCTCATCAGGCGCAGCCTGTATCTTTCCTTTTCATCGCCGCTGCCGGCATCGAAGAGAATGTTCAGCTCTTCGCCGGCCGGGTTCGGGTATATGTGCAGGCTTCCGCCGGCCGCCTCCCGTCCGTTATCCGGAATATCCATGGTAACCGGTGGTGGCAGCATGTTGCTGTAGAGCTCGGTTCCGCCCGAAAAATTTCCTGTGAGCAGCTCGAAATATCCGTCGTCGTTCAGGTCGGCCAGGCAGGCAGCAGAGCGGTATGCGTTCCGTATCGTAAATTCAACCGAGTCGACTTCCTTCCATAATTCATCCGAAGGGGTAAAGCTCCCTTCCAGGTTATCTTCAATATCGGTAAAAAAGAAGATGGTGCCCTGCTCCGACCCGGAAACCAGCCGCAAGCTGCCGTCTCCGGCCCGGAAGATGAAAGGTGTGCTGTAGCCGTTGTAGGAAAGGTTGTAATCGGTTACATTCACCTTGCCCAGGCTGTCGGTGACCAGCGTAAATACCGGGTTGTAGGCATCGCCGGTATTCCGGTAATAGTTCAGGTTGCCGGCCTTCTCGCCGATGATGAGGTCAGGGAGCCCGTCTTCATCAAGGTCAAAAATGAAGGGGGTGCTGTATTCGCCCACATCAATGCCCTGGTAATTGACCGCTTCAAGCTGGAAGTCGAGGGGGTTGCCAAGACAGGAGCAGTTCCTGAAGAACATCAGGGTGCCGTCGTCACGGCCCACGATCATGTCGGGATCCCCGTCGCCGTCAATATCGCCAAAAGCGGGGTAAGCCCCGCGAATGCCCATTTCGCCGATAAGCCCAAAGTCGCCTGTGACAAATTCATAAACCGGCGCTCCGGCTTCTCCCGTATTCATGAAGAGGGCGATGCGGCTTGCATATTCCGAATGGAGGATCATGTTGTTGTCGTACCATGACGACTGATAATAGCCGTAGTTGCCAATGATGAGGTCGGGAAGCCCGTTGAGGTTGATATCGGCAAAGACCGGATAGGCACCCGACCCGCAGTCGATCATGTCTTCCTGCAAAAAGCTTTTGGTGCTGAGGCGGAAGTCGGGGTATTCATTGCTCCCTTCGTTGATATACAGCCAAACGCTGTTAAAGTTTTGGGTAACGAAGGGGTTGGGGTCGAAGGGGGATATGATCAGGTCGCGCAGGCCGTTGTTGTTTACGTCGGCCATGGCCGCAACGGGCATGCTGAAAAGCCATGCAGGGTCGTCTTCGTTGGGGAAGTCTTTGTTGTAGGATACCATATATGCTTCTTCCTGTGTACCCCCGTTCATGAGGAGGAAGAGGGTGGGGTAGTCAACGTCGCCGAGGATGAGGTCGGCCAGCTGGTCGTTGTTCATGTCGGTGAGCAGCAGCGTTGAGCCCGTGTGCCGGTCGCGGGGGGTCAATTCCCGCAAAGCTTCCTCCTTTGCTCCGAAACAGGTGTCGAGGTAGAGCTCGTTCGATTCTTCGTTTTCGGCAAAATACCCCCAGCAATAAGTGCTGCGTTCGAAAAGCAGGGAGTCGGGGATCCCGTATGTTTCCATGGAAAGGTTTTTGTGCATCTCCACGAATGAGCCCAGTGCCCAGAATGTCAGGATGTCGAGGTCGCCGTCGCCGTCAATGTCATAGATGCCCGGGTAATCGGCATAGGTAACCAGGATGTTCACATAGCCGCTGCCGTACCAGGAGGTGAGGTAGGGATATGCCACGCGTTCAAAGCGCAATTCCGCCTGCGAGGTGTTTTTATACACCACAATGCCCGGGCTTTGAGGGTTATAGGTGAAGAGGTCTTCCCTGCCGTCCATGTTGTAGTCGACAAGGATCATCCAGTGGCTGAGACCGGGGAAGTACGATATGTATTCGGGGGCAAATGTATAGCTGATCTCACCGGGTATACCGTTGTTGATAAATGGCATCAGTCGGTTTCCCTGCCTGTCGAATGCCACCAGGTCCTTGATGCCGTCCATGTTCAGGTCGATCTCGCCGAACTGGCATGCATTCATGCCACCCGCAAAGGGAAAGGCGTAATTTTCGGAGGCGGGCCCCTTTACTTCCGGGGCTGCCCCCTGTCTTTGTGCCTGCAAAGGCAGCGCCAGGGCGTACAGCGCCGCGATGATCAGGATATGATGGTGGAAGGATCGCATGTGGTTATGTTTTTACACCTTCAAAGGTAACAATAAATATGACCGGTATTTTCCGGGCTTCCGGATGGTGCGAATGATATGAATGCCGCCGGGGGGAAGTGAAAGATTCATATCTTTGACAGGCAAACCAAGATGAAACCTATGGCAAAGATCCTTGTTGTTGATGATGAAAAGAGTATCCGCAACACCTTGCGTGAGATCCTGGAATATGAAAAGTACACGGTGGTGGATGCCGCCGACGGGAAAGAAGCGCTGGAGAAGACCGGGAATGATGAGTTTGACGTGATCCTTTGCGACATCAAAATGCCCGGCATGGATGGCATGGAAGTGCTTGACCACTTACTTGATACCAGTGACACGCCCGTGATCATGATCTCGGGGCACGGAAACATCGACACGGCTGTGGAAGCCATCAAGAAGGGTGCGTACGATTACATTGCCAAACCGCTTGATCTGAACCGTTTGCTGGTGACCATCCGCAATGCCATGGACCGCTCCAGTCTCATTACCGAAACCAGGAAGCTGAAGCGCAAGGTGAGTGGCACTTACGACATGGTGGGTGGGTCGGTTGCCATGGATGAGATCAGGGATTTGATCGACAGGGTGGCACCTACCGGCGCCAGGGTGCTCATCACCGGCGAGAATGGCACCGGCAAGGAGCTGGTGGCCCGCTGGCTGCATGAAAAAAGCAACAGGGCGAAGGCCCCTTTCATAGAGGTAAATTGTGCTGCAATTCCTTCGGAGCTTATTGAGAGCAAGCTTTTTGGCCATGAGAAAGGTTCCTTTACTTCGGCCATCAGGCAGCGGAAAGGCGATTTCGAGCTGGCCCACGGAGGGACGCTCTTTCTTGATGAGATCGGCGACATGAGCCTCTCGGCCCAGGCCAAGGTGTTGCGCGCCCTGCAGGAGAACAAGATCATGCGGGTGGGAGGCGAAAAGGATATCATGGTGGATGTGCGCATTATTGCCGCCACCAACAAGAACCTCAAGGAAGAAATCGACAGGGGGCGTTTCCGCGAAGATCTGTACCACCGCATCAGCGTGATCCTCATCCATGTACCTCCCCTGAGGGAAAGGCAGGAAGACATCCCTGTGCTGGCAGAGCATTTCGCCGCCGAGATCTGTGAAAGCCAGGGGAAACCGAAGAAAATCTTTACAGAAGATGCCTACAGGGAGCTGCAAAAGATCCCATGGACCGGCAACGTGCGTGAGTTGCGCAATGTGGTGGAAAGGCTGATCATCTTATGTGATAAGGAGATCACGGGCGAAGATGTGAAAAAATATGCCAGTCCGCTTGGCAAAGGATAATCCCCTATACCCCGCCGGGAGATTTTTATTTGTGGTTTTCAGGGCATCATTCCCGGCATGGTATTTGCGTAATACTTGTAAAAACAGTATCTTTGCAGAAATTCTTGCAAAAGATCAAACACAGGATAATACTTACACACCCACACTCACACCCACACACCCACTTCGGGGCTGTTCCTGGTTTTGACAGCAAGCCGGGTGGAAATGTAAGCATGCCGGGCAATGTGAAAAATCCCGTAAAAAGTATTCACAACAACAACAATTGGCGAAAATAGATTCGCACTCGCTGCCTGATCGAAGTTTAGTAGATCGGCATAATCCCGGACAAGGTCCGGGACGAGACGTTCCGCAGATGGAGTCGCCTGATTCCGGTCTGATCACGGGGCGCAAGATAATTTCAGGCTGGTCCGGCGGAGGTCCCGGCTTCCGGATGAGATAAAGGGAATAAGGTTTGGTTTGGGTGCTTCTTCCCGTGCCACTCCCGACAATCAATAAGGGGATAAGCATGTAGAAAGCATATCTGTCCCTTGTTTGGACGAGGGTTCGACTCCCTCCAGCTCCACCTTCGCCCTTCGAAGTCCCGGGAATCCGGGACGAAGAGGGGCTTTTTTTTTTCAGGGACTTCTCAGGGCTCCGGTAGACGCAGTCCACAAAAACATTAAAAAAACTGTGACGTTTTTTAAAAACGGGTATCAACAGACTGCTTAGCTCACAATTCCCAGTGGTTTGGCATTCTTCCAGACTCCACGGGTAAAATCAGGCACCATTACCGAGTTGCTCCTGTCTTTTACCGAAATTTCGCTGAGTTCCACGATCGCCGACCATGAAGCGGCGTCATACACATCCTGGTCGAGGGGCAGACCTTCGCGCAGGCACTGTATCAGCCGCCAGTCCATGATGAAATCCATGCCACCGTGTCCGCCAACCGCACGGGCCTTTTCCCCGATCTTTTTAGCCAGTGGGTGCTCGTATTCATTGATCAGTTGGTCGTATTTATCATCGTCGAGCCAGTGATGGGAGTCGGGTTCGAGGGCGATACGCCTTACAGGCCATTTCTGTGCCATGCCCCTGGTGCCGCTGATAAGGTGGATGCGGCTGTACGGCCTTGGGCTTGTGGTATCGTGTTGTACCATGATGGTCTTGCCCTGAATGGTGCTGATGAGGGTGGTGTTCATGTCGCCAAGCTCATAATGCTGCCGGGCCTCCATGGAATTGCTGCCAAAGGTGTTTCCGGCGTATAGCGACATTCCGGCCTGCTTTGTCGACATGGAAGAGAGATAATCGAAGCGGTCGCCCCTGTTGATGCCCATGATCTGTGCCACGGGTCCAAGGCCGTGGGTGGGGTAGAGGTTTCCTGTATGGCCTTCGCTCCACTTGAGCCGCCACATGCCCTGGTAGCCGTTTTCTTTTTCGAACTTGAGCCATCGCAGGTCGTGTATGTAGGCGCATTCGGCATGCATGATCTCACCGAAAACATTATTTCTGGCCATGTTCAGCGTGGCAAGCTCAAAGAAGTCGTAACAGCAGTTTTCCAGCATCATGCAATGCCGCTGGGTTTGCTCGGCCGTGTCGACAAGCTGCCAGCATTCGTCGATGGTCATGGCTGCCGGCACTTCCAGTGCCACATGCTTGCCGTGTTTCATGGCATGCACGGCGTTGGGGGTGTGGTAACGCCAGGGAGTGCAGGAATACACCAGGTCGATATCATCGCGTTCACAAAGTTTTTCCCAATGACCTTCATCATCACCGTATCCGGCTGGTTGGGGCTGTACGGCGGCTGTCACGATTTCCCTGGCACGTGCCACCCTTTCGGGGATGATGTCGCATAATGCGATGATCTTCACGCCTTCTACCTTCAGCAGCCTGCCCACGGCTTCCATGCCGCGCATACCCAGCCCGATGATGCCGATGCGTACCACCGGGAGCGGTTCGGTACGCAATCCCATCACCGACTTTTGCCCGGGTACCGGCGCAGGCGCAAAAAGCGTGCTTTCCAATTGCCTGCCAACCCTGGCAATCCCGGGTAATGCAATGCCTGCGCCTGCCAGGCCTGCTGCCATGTTTTTGAGGAAGTTCCTTCGGTTTGTCATAGGTCAGATTATTGTTTGCGGGATAAAAATAAGAAAAATCAGGGTTGCCAGCCTTATTAGGGTTGCCAACCCTAATAAGGCTGGCAACCCTTTTTTTAAACCTTCTTCATTTTCCACTTCCCGCGCCTGAACAGGATCACTGCCAAAATAGTCATCACCGTTTCTGCGCTTAGTATTGCGAAGAAAACGCCATACTCCCTGAAACCCATAAGTTGTGCCAGGGAATAGGCAAGGGGGATCTCCAGAAGCCAGAAGCAGAAAAAATTGATCCATGTTGGCGTACTGGTGTCGCCGGCTCCGTTAAAAGCCTGTATCATGACCATGCCCAGGCCGTAGGCCAGAAAACCCAGGCTGATGACCTGCAGTGCCAGGCTTCCGTGCCTTAACACCACGGGATCATCCATGAACAGTCCCATGAAATGGGAAGGCCAGATAACCAGCACCAGTCCGATCAATCCCAGCATGATCACATTCACTGCTCCGGTTATCCAGACTGAGCGTTCGGCGCGGGCGGGTTTATTCGCCCCAAGGTTTTGCCCGACCAGGGTGGCGGCGGCATTGCTGATCCCCCAGGATGGCAGGAGGGCAAAAATGATGATCCTGATGGCGATGGTGTAACCGGCCAAAACTTCATTGCCGAACACGGCAAGTATCCTGATCATGCCTATCCAGCTTGAAGTGGCAATCAGTGTTTGCATGATACCTCCGGCCGATATTCTAAGTATCTCATTAATTACCGATGGCATAATCCGGATGCTTTTCCACCCCAGCCGGATCCTGTGCCTGCCGTTAAAAAGCAGGAATAACTGGTAGCTAACAGCGATGCCCCTTCCAATGTTGGTGGCGATGGCCGCACCTGTAATACCCAGTTCAGGAAATGGTCCGAGCCCAAATATCAGGCAGGGGTCCAAAATGATGTTCAGGCCATTGGCCAGGATCAGCACCCGCATGGAAATGGCGGCATCTCCCGAACTCCTGAAAACGGCATTGATGATGAACAGGAGCATGATCACCGAATTGCCTCCGATCATCCATGCAGTATAACCCGACATCGTGGAGGCAATGTCATTGCTTATACCCATCATGCCAAGTAATTCTTCCGAAAAGAACCATCCGGCCCAGGCGATGAGCAAGGATACTCCCAGGCCTGTGATGATGGCCTGGAAAGCAACTTTCCCGGCTTCATTGTGCCGTTTTTCTCCAATCCTCCTCGATACCAGGGCCGTTGTGGCCATGCTCAGTCCCACAGCCACAGCATACACGATGGTAATCAGCGATTCGGTGATGCCAACAACAGCAACGGCATCGGAGCCAAGTTTTGAAACAAAATATATGTCAGCTACGGCAAATAATGATTCCATGACCATTTCCAGCACCATGGGAACGGAAAGCAGCAGGATGGCCCTGCCCAGACTGCCGCTGGTAAAGTCCTGCTCAGTGCCCGAAACCGACTCCCATATGTCGTGAAAAAGCCGTTTAAGCTTCATGCTTGGAAAATATGTCGGGCGAAGATACCAACACCTATTCATATATTTTCAATAAAATGGCTTCTTTATGCCAGCTTGTCAGGGTTGCCAGCCTTATTAGGGTTGCCAACCCTAATAAGGCTGGCAACCCTTTTGTCTTTTTCTTTGGCTGCCATACCCTTTTTTTTCATAAACTTGCAGCCGGATAAACTTTTGCGGGCTTTACTTGTTAAAGTTTGAAAAACCCGACCGAAATGGAGAAAAGCGATATTTCATTTTTTAAAAAGTGGTGGATATCCCTGCGCCCCTTTTCATTCCCCGCATCCACCATCCCGGTGGTATTCGGTACCGTGCTGGCGTATGTTTACGGCGGTGAGGCAATTCATACAGGCTACTTTCTGCTTGCCTTTTTTGGTATGCTCATCCTGCATTCGGGCGCCAACGTGCTGAACGATATCATTGATTTCCAGAAAGGGCTTGACAAGGTTCCGGCTCCCGTCAGTGGTGGCGTAGTGCGCAGGCTCATTACCATCCGGGAGGCGAAGGTGGCCAGCATCCTGCTGTTTTTCCTGGGGACCATGACAGGCCTGTACCTGGCATATGCTGTTGGCCCGCTTATACTGCTGATTGGCCTGCCCGGCCTTCTGATCGGTATTTTCTATTCGATCGGAGGCAGGATTGCCCTGAAATACCGTGCCCTGGGAGATCTGGCGGTGTTCCTGAACTTTGGCATCCTCGGCTCCCTCGGTGCCTGGTATGTGCAAACCGGTACGCTTTCATGGATACCCGTTATCTGGGCCATTCCCATGTCAACCCTGGTGATCGCCATCTTACACGCCAACAACTGGCGCGACATTAAATCCGACAGGGAAGGGCAGATCCGTACCATTGCTTCCATGCTTGGCGACAAGGCTTCGTTAAGGTATTACGGCTACCTGATTTTTGGCCCCTTCTTCATGGTTCTGGCTCTTATCCTCGTTCCGTATTTTCTTTTCCCTTCCATGGCCTTCATGCCCTTTACCTTTGCCATCGTGGTACTGTCGCTTCCAATGGCATTGAAGCTTTGGCAAAAGGCTCTCCGGCGCAGGCAACCCAAAAACCCCATCGACTTTGTCGCCCTTGATGGTGCCACGGCGCAGTTTAACCTGGCTTTCGGGCTCTTGTGTACAATTGCATTGGTTCTGGAGGCCGTTATCAGGAATTGGATATGAGCGTAAAAAATGCATTTTCATGGCTCAGGGGTAATCAACTGTGGTTGGTTACCCTTTTTGCTGTTGCGGCTTTTGTCTTCATGTTCACTTTTCAAAGAGCCGGAAGATTCGATTTCTGGTACTGGATGAGCAGCAACCTGGTTTTGCTGATGCTTCTGGTAATATGTTTTGACAAGGAGTATCCCGGCCTGATCAAAAAGGATTTCGGGGAGAAGACCTGGCGAAAGGCACTGGCAGGAATGCTGGCGGCAGTCATCCTGTTCCTTTTGTTTTATGCGGGCAATTATCTTATTCGGATGCTTTTTAAGGATGCAGGGGCAAGCATCAGCGATGTATATTCATTCAGGCAGGATGCTTCCCCGTTGCGTATCGGCATACTCATGTTGCTGGTGATCGGCCCCGGCGAAGAGTTCTTCTGGCGGGCATACCTGCAACGCCATTTTATGAAACGTTTCGGGCAAACGGCAGGCTTTATCCTGGCGACATTTCTCTATGCTGCCGTACATGTTGCGACGGGAAACCCGGTGCTTGTGCTGGCAGCCCTGGTGTGCGGCTTATTCTGGGGTTGGCTCTATCTCCGTTACCGGAGCATGGTCATCAATGTTGTAAGCCATACCCTGTGGGATATTGCGGTTTTTCTGATAATGCCATTCGGGCATTGATAATTTATATCCGGATTTTCGTGTCGCTTCTTTCCTGGTTCGAATATGTTGGCTTACCCGGGTCTAAACTCCTTCCTATACTGGATCGCTTGTTGCAATGTGAGTGGTGTGATCTCTAAGCTATATCTTTTTTCCTATTGCGGTAGATCTTGTTGGCAGCATATCCCAGGGCCATGGCAAGCAGTATGGCAAGTCCGCTGCCAATCGAAGCCCCGCCTCCAAAGAGGTTTCCCGAAGAACCGTGATCGGGTGGAGGGGGAGGGGAAGAAGAAGCCTGTAATTGCTGTGCTATGATCCCGATCAGCAAGAAAAGGAGAAAGGTTGTGATTTGCTTTTTCATAGGCGATTTTATTTTTGGCTGCTCCTGCTTTCACAGGAACCTGATCTTTGTCATTTTGGGTTAAAAATTCAATACCTTGTTCCTGTATATTCCCCGGCCGGTGATAATGTGTATGATATAGATGCCTGCATCGGTATCCATGTTTTCCTGCTGACTTCCATCACCGGTGAGCCTGAAGTTCAAAACCTGTCTGCCGGCCATGTCGGTGATCGTGACCATACCACTGAAACCTTCAGGGTTGTTGATAAAAAGTTTTTTTCCTGCGCAGTATGATTGAAGAGAAGATGATTCTTCCATCCCTCCTGTGCCTGTGGTATTTTTGAAACGAAGGAAAAACCGCCCGGTTCCGCTTTCAGTGATATCTGCTGTGTAAGTGCCGGTTTTCATATCTGTAAACAATCCCAGCAGGCGGTCTTCCAGAATAAGGGGCACTTCGTCAAGTTGATCCGTAATGGCCGAGAAGGTGAAGGTTCCGGTTTCGGAAATATCTATGCCAACGGGTACGATAAAGTGCTCCATATTGGAAACGGGCAGTGCCTGTAAGGCAAAATCGATGCCGTTATCGGCTACAAGCCGGGTGTAGAGTGCAATATCGGGATTCCCCTTAAATTTTCCCACATCATAGGAAGGATCAAGGCCTGTTGTCATGTTGTCGTTGAAGCCAATGGCCGTGGAATTGTATAGTTTATCTCCCTGTACCAGTAGCTCTACCGAGGGCCAGGTTTGATCCTTTTTATAGAAGTTTACGGCGGCATGAGCCCGCATACTGGTGTTGAACTGGATGTTTCCGCCTCCCGGCACCACTTTGACCATGAATGCCTGTCCGGGCTGGATATAATCCTGCGCAAGCTGGGTATAACCCGAGATGGCGGCATTGCTGATCACCTTATAGTCGTTCCTGTCGAAGGCGTATCCGGGTTGCTCATCCCAGATATAGGCAGCCTCATAATTGTCGTCGAGCAGTGCTGTATTATCAGCCAGGAATTTGCCGCTGGTTCCGGCCGAGTTGCTGATTCCCAGGGCACAGGAGAATGGATTCCCAACCAGGTTAAATCCCGCGCGTGGATCGGTACCGGTGTATGTTGCGGCATAGCTGACATCGGATGTTTCAGGGGTTCCGGTAAAATTCAGATCACCGTCGCCGCCGCGTACCAGGGCGTAACCCCTGCCGGCCACGAATTCTGTGTCGCCAAATGCTTCGGGGTTACCGGTCGAACCATAAATGATCCAGTATTTTGTGTCTTCATCCCAACGGTAAAACTGGTATACCGGGCTATTGCTGATTCCGCTGGCGGTCATGAAGGCATTGTCAATGGATTGTCCGCTTACGGGAGCCGAAACAAAATGCCAGTAATCCTGGCTCACATATCTTTCAAAATCAATATCACCGGTGGCTGTTCCTTCCACGATAAGGGATCCGGTGCCTGAAGCATCACTCAGAACGGTGAGTGTTGCAGGTCCTTTGGCATTGGCCACCGACAGGTTGCCGGTTACCGTAAGCGCTTTCCCGGCATTGATTGTGAGAGTGGCATCCGATTCCAGGCTAAGGTTATTGCAGGTAGCCGGTGTGCCGGGCCCTTCATCAACGACCGGATCATTGGCAACAAGGTCGGGGATGATGACATCATTTTCGGCCGACGGGACTCCATTGTCCCAGTTTGCAGGGTTGTTCCAGTCGTTGCTGCTGGCCCCTGTCCAGGTTATGATGGCCGGGGGAAGATTATCAAGCAGATACGCATAACCATCGTTTAAAACTCCGTCCATTCCCCAGGTTGTTGTAAAATTCCATCCGGCATTGGTAAACGTTGATTGGGTTTTCATTTCTGAGGTGAGCTTGCCTGTTCCCATCTCGGAAACGGAGATGCCACTGGATTCGGTGTCCCAGAAATTATCTTCATCAAAATAATTGGAAGAAGTTACCTTATTCCCGACCAGGCCTCCGTATTCCGAAGTCAGTCCTGTGATGTCGACCTCCCCGGCTGAGTAGCTCCTCCTGATGCCGGCATTCCAGACCTCTCCTGCCAGTCCGCCTATCATCGGGTTTGACAGGCCGCCTCCGCTGCCTGTGACATATCCCGTTGCATAGCTGTCTTCGATATAACTGTTCCAGCCCACGGCTCCGACCAGTCCTCCGATTCGTGTGCGTCCGGAAACATCCCCGCTTGCAAAACACTGTATAATGGTTGAAGTGGAATTGATATGACCAACCAGTCCGCCATGGTACATGGCTCCGGAAATGTTGTTGGCATTCACAGTTGCCGAGGAACTGCATTTTAAAAAATCGGTACGCCTGCCCCATCCTGTCAGTCCGCCCACATTTACACGGCCTTCTACGGTTCCGTTCACATGACAGTTTTCAATGTCATTATATTGTTCTGCTCTTCCGATAAGCGCTCCTACCTGGTCGTAGCCTGTAATTGTGACATTATCAAGAGTAAGGTTTTTGATTACCACCCTGGCGGAGGAAATTCCGTCGATTTCTCCGAAAAGCCCGATCTCGTTTGATCCCGGCCGGTTTATATAAAGGTTTGATATGCTGTAGCCACCGCCATCATAGGTGCCTGTAAATTTTATAGTGCTGTTTCCGATCGGCAACCATCCTGCTCCGCTGTACCAGGTTGATGTGTTACAGGCGTCAATATTAGCAGTTTGCAAATAGTGTTTGTCCCAGCGCGAAGACTCTACGGCAATCCAGTACAGATGCTGAAGCATGGATATTTGGTATGGATCGCCGCTGCTGCCGTCGCCGATAGCTGGTTCCAGTGCATTGCAGCCGTCGGGGTCAAACTCATAGGCCCCGAAGTCAACGGTTGCGGTTCCGTTGCCGTTTCCGTCAATGAGGCGGTCTATGTTCCGGAGGTCTTTGTCAAGGCCGGCCGGCACATGGCTGTTCAGGCCAGCGTCAATGCATGGGGAAGTGCATCCGCAAATAAAGTAGTTCCCGAGAATGTTGGGTGTATTGCCTGAAGTAGGGGCAAGAGGGTTCAGGAATACAGGATCTGAGGTTATGCTGTTGGTCGCATTTACCGTCCCACCTGTGGCTATGTATATATCGCCTGTGGCATTACCATAGGCTGAATAGTCAAAAGTCCCGTCACAGTCATCGCAAACCCAAAGTTCATTACCCTGCGGGCTTACACTTCCCCAAAGGATGGAGTTTTTCAGTTCAACGGATGTTCCGCCAATAATGCTGATGCCTCCACCGCGCTCACCGGCATAATTTCCACTGATGCTGGTATTGATGATCTCCGGGTTATCGGCGTTAAAGTAGGCGGCACCCCCGTGTTTTGCGGTTTTGTTTCCCGTTATCAGGGAGTTGATGATTTTGGAAGATGCATATCGGCTGTAAAAGGCTCCTGCCTGCTCTGAGGCTTCATTGCCTCTTAATATGCATGATGTAAGAATGCTGTGATGCCTGTCACTGAAAACACCTGCTCCGTATTGAGCTTCATTTTCTTCTATGGTGCAGTTGCTAAGCTGTACATCGGAGGCATCACGGTTGGCATCACTTCCGCTGTTATGGTAAATGGCGCCTCCGTACTGCGCCACATTGGAAGTGAAGGTTGAGTGGGTGATGCTGATCTTTCCCGGATTAAGGTAACTGAAGATCGCACCGCCTTTGGAAGTACTTGCGTTGACAGAGTTGCCGGTAAAATTACAGTAACTGATATCAGGACCTTCGGTATTAACCGAGGTAGAATTATACATGGCTCCGCCGCCATCATCGGAACCGGTACTGCTAACAGTATTACTGTTGAAGTCGCAATAGCTGAACACGGGTGTATTGCGGATGTTGAATACGGCGCCGCCTTTCAAAGAGGCAGTATTGGAGGTGAAGGTCGTGTAGGAAAGATCAGGGCTGCAATAGCGGCTGTTATAGATGGCACCTCCTTCATCGGCCGAGTTGTATTCAAAAACACATTCTTCGATGGTGGGACTGCTTCCGTTTGCCGATGAACTACCCTGGTTGAGCATCCCTCCGCCTCTGTTATCGGGGGCTGTGCCATCAGCCTTGCCTCCGGTTATCGTAAAGCCGTTGAGCAGGGCGGTGCCGTCCAGACCTTGATCAACATGCCTGAAGACATGATATACCTCGTCAGCGGTGCCGCTCAATATGGTTTCGTTAAGAAGGAAATCACGTTCGTTGAGATCAAAAGTGGCCGGATCTTCCGTGCCATCAAATCCCCCGTAAACCCCCACTCCGTTTTTCAGGCAAAAGGCCCGGTAATGTATACCGCTGCCACCTATTTCATTCTCAGGTACATAAGTTCCCGCTGCAACCCAGATATGCTCTCCGGAAACGGCACTGGACAATGCGGTTTCCAGCGAATTGTATGCATCGGCCCAGCTGCTTCCATCATTATTGCCAGAAGCATCATGCTTAACGTAAACAAAAGTCTGTGTTAACGCATGGCCCTGGAAAGAGATTATAATGCCCAGTGTTAGAAGGAGTTTCCATAAATAGGGGCGTCCAGTATTTTTGAGCATAGAGTATTCGTTCTTTTTCATTTCGATGGCTTTTAAAATTCCGATCAGGTGAATGAGATTTTTTTCAATCATACGTTTACTGATGGTTTATGTTATATTAAACATATCATCCATGTCTGTAAAATCTACTTATTGAACGGGCTAAAAAACATTAAATACAGGCTGAAAACAGGAATGTTGATAAGTATCAGGATACAGATACCTCTTGTATTTCTAAAAATGATAATAGTAAGGATATCAAAGAACTATATTTTGAACACAGATGATATTGACCGGATTATATTCGTTATACAGACTCAAATATAGAACATAGTTTATTGAAATCATTATGTAGGGATATCTTTTAAGTAGATCACTTATCAAATTCAGTGAATTCACCAGGGAGACCGATAAACAGTTCCGGCAGGGATGATGATTGTTATAATTCCGGACTGGTATCGTTTAGGATATCATTTGTATTCGCGAAGGCTGTTAACCCGCCAAATCCTTAAAAGTTAAATTGTATCATGGCGTTGAACCTGTTGGCGCGGCCGGATTCATTGTTGAAGTTCATCCGTTGCCCCCGGAGGTATTCGATGCCTGCTGAGAACATGGGCGAAAAATCGCATAAAAGGTTGACTGATGCATATTGCCCGTTCCGGTATTCAGCACCACTTCCTGTCGCTTTTTTCGTGTCAACCTCCGTAAATCCATAAATGGCGGTTGAATACATTTTCGGGTTCCAGTTGTACCTGAAAGCGACATAATAGCCCCAGGATCCTACGGCAGCCATTTCCGGTACATTATCCCGGTCGATGGTAACGGCATCGAGCCCGGTACCGTACAGGTCCTGAATGTATTTTGAAATACCTTTTCCATATATGAACTGAAACATAAAAGCGGCATTTTTCCCTGCCTTCAGAAGCCCGCTGAAGGCACCGCCATAGCCGGGCAATGGAAGGGTTTTTTTATTCAATGTGTCATTGAGCGACATGCTTCTCCAAATACCCCCTGCCTGCAGATGCCCGTAAGTACCGCTGTGTTTCAGCGTGAGGATGATGTCGGGGATGTATTGCGGAGCCAGGGTAAAGGGGGACGACATGCCGGCCGATACCTCAGGCATCTCAATGGCTGCAGTTATGAACAGGCTCTTTGTGAGCTTATGGCCGTAGCGTAGCATGGCTGTCCTGAAGCCAACTGCCGAATTCGGACCTTCCGGGTCGATGGTGAAGGGGATCGCTTCGAGGTCCATCAGGGTGGTCCAGGTCTGCCCGAGCAAAAACCCTCCATACTGGCCATAGGCATGACGCAGGGTAAGCAAATGACCCGGCGAATTAAAGTCGGCTTCCATGTAAATACGCAGGGGCGAACGATTCGTCTGGCCCAGTATCTCGGCAAAGATCCTCGACTGGAAGGCATCGAAAAGGATCCTTTTCTCAGCCGGTGCCGTAGTGGGTACGGCGATGTCGTAGGTGATGAAATCATGGTTGTTGAGTATGCCGTTGAAATCGAATAAACCGCTGAGATTTACGTAGCCCCCCAGTCCCAGCTGAAGGTTTCCCTGCGGAGCGTAAAGGACAAATTGTGGATGACCCGGTTCCTGCGGATGCTTGGGAATAAAGACTCTTTCAATGATGACCAGTGTCTGGTCTTGTGAATGGATGCCGGAAAGGGTCGCCGCCAGTATGAGCAGGCATACAAGTAGTTTTCTCTTCATGATCGATTTAGCCTTTTACCATACAAATATATATAAGTAAATGACGGACTGCGGAGCGAAAAAGCCGTCGTGGCTATTTTTTGATCAATGAAAGGCTTTGCTGCATATCACCGCGAATGTTGTTGAGCCTGACAAAATAAATGCCCGGCGGGAATGATTGCAGGTCAATCCTGGTACTGCCGCTGAAGCGGCCTTGTGTTTGATATCGTCCGTGAATGTCGGTAATGTTAAAGAGCCAGGGTCCGGCATCTGCCTCGAGTACAGCATGGTTCCGGGCCGGTACCGGATAAAGCCTGGCAGATAGAGGTGTTTCCGGATCGCTGATTGTGGTGTAGGTCCCGGTCATGATACCTGTGATGAAATTATCGTAATCATGTTCACCTGTCAGGATATTGCTCCCAAAAGCCAGTTCGAACTGGAACATGCCTGATACAAAGAGCTCGTCATGCTGGTTTTTAGCCACAGATTCCACCATGGCCCTTTCGCCGGAAATCTGTTCCCCCCAGGCAGGGGTGCCGTCTGAGGTGTAGCGTACGATGAAGATCTCTGCCGAGCCGCAGCAGAGTGTGTAGGGGATGGTGAGGTCATCAAAGTGAATATCCTCGAGGTAATGGCCTGTGAGGTAAACGTCATTGAACGGTCCGGCCGATAAGGCGATGAGCTGGTCGCTTCCGCCGCCCTGCCCGTGGCCGGCCCACAAAAGGTTCCCGTCAGGGCTGTATCTGGAAATGAAAACATCAACATTGAAGGCCCCCGCATCAAAAAGATAAGGTCCGATACTGAGCTGATCCGAAAAATTCCCCCCGAAACAGATATTCCCCTCCGGGTCGAACACGCCCAGTGAACGGGCAATAAGGCCGTTGCCATCGGCCTGCCTGGCAAAAAGGAGATTGCCTTCCCCGTCGAATTTTGCAAAGAATACACCCGTGGGGTTTGCCGTCGTCAGCAGGGTGTCGCCAATCTCAATGGAATAGAAATATGAGGCTGTCAGCAAAACATTGCCTTCCCCGTCGCATGAGAGTGTGTATGCCTGATCGCTTGAGGGGCCGGATCCCTGCCTGATCCAGAGCAGGCTGCCTGCCGGGTCGAGTTTGGCAAGGAAAATATCGGAACCTCCGGCCGCATAAAGGGTGGTGCCGGCAAAAGTAATGCTGTCGTAAAAATACCCGGTAAAGAACAGGTTTCCTTCCCCGTCGCTGTCGATGGCACCCAGGTAATCGGTTTTGGGGCTTCCGAAATGCTGCGCCCAGCGAAAGTCCCCTTCACTGTCATATGCCGAGATGAAAAAGTCCTGGCTCCCCAGCGACTCGAAGGTTTCGGTCCCGATAGCGGTAACACCGTAAAAAGTCCCGCCCAGATATATGCCGTCTTCGTGCACGGCAAGGTCGCTGATGTAGTCGTAATCTGTCCCGCCATCGCGGAAAACCCATTCCAAATCGCCCCCCGCTCCGTATTTAGCAACGAATATATCGGTAAAACCTGCCGAAACCACCCCGTTACCGCCAAACCCTGCGGTATCGATAAATCCTCCGGCCAAAATTATATTGCCTGCCGCATCGCATTTCACCAAACTTTTCGTTTCCCCGTAAAGGGCATGGCCCACCGGATGCACCCAGTCAAAAACCGGCTGTGACATAAGCGGTGCAACTGCCAGTGCCACCGATAAAAAAAGGAGCGTTTTTTTCATAATTTTATATATATGGATACAAAGATATATGATTTTGCCGGAAATGAAGTGTTGCAGATTTGGTCGTTATCACAAAACGAAGAGAAATTGTCCATTTCCCCGTCCCTCGTACCCCGAACCACCATTCCGCTAAAGCGGGATTCGGTCGACTACGCCTTTTCATTTCGCTTCGCTCATGAAAAGGCAGTCTCACGAATTACGCCATCCCGATTATGATCTAAAAACTCAAAACTCACTCCCTTTCACTATCTTTATCAAACAATAAGTGATCGATGGTGTTATCCTTCCAAAATTATCTTTATGGCAGGCAATGAAAGCGGGATTTCGACGGGGGAGCTTTTTCCCGTCAGGGTTGAGGACAACAGGGTGATTGCCCCGGATGTTTATGTGCTTTCTTACAGGCGCACGCACCGCTTTGTACCTGGCCAGGTGGTTGGGGTCTCGCCGGAGCGCAGCGGTGAACCGCGGCTATACAGTATCGCGAGCGGGAATGACGATGACATGATCGGGCTTCTTTACAATGTCAAGCCGGAGGGTGCAGTCACGCCTTCGCTTGCAAGGCTGAAGGCGGGTGATACGCTTTTTGTTTCCGCTCCTTTCGGGACTTTCCACGGTACCGACGGTGCGGCCACCCTCATTGCCTCGGGTACCGGCATTGCCCCGTTTGCCAGCATGCTCCGTTCGGGCCTGGAGAAAGATAAAATTCTGATCCATGGCGGCAGAACACGCGCATCCTTTTATTTTGAAGAGGAATTTATCAGACTGCTCGGTCCGGGCAGTTATATCCGTTGCTGCTCCCGGGAAACGGGGGCAGGGCTCTATCATGGCAGGTTGACAAAATACCTGGCTGAACAGCCTGCGTTGCCGCCCGGCAGAAAATACTACCTTTGCGGCCTTGCCGAAATGGTGGTGGAGACCAGGGATCTGCTCATTGAAAGGGGGATCCCCTACAATAACATTATCGCCGAAATCTATTTCTGATGGAAAAGGAATCGCTTTGCGGAAAGACAATAACAGAACTCGAGGAGGCCGTGACCGCGCTTGGACTTCCCCGCTACAATGCTGCCCAGATCTCAGACTGGCTGTATAAAAAGCAGTCCTTTGAGATCGGGGATATGAGCAACCTGTCAAAGCAGGCCAGGGAGCTTTTGTCAGAAAAATATGATGTTGGCAGGGTGCCGCCCGCCGATGTACAGCGATCATCCGACGGCACAAAGAAATACCTGTTCGAGACCGTTAAGGGGAACTACATTGAGGCGGCCTATATCCCGGAAGAAAAGCGGAACACATTATGCATCTCTGCACAGGCGGGCTGCAAGATGGGCTGCCTGTTCTGCATGACGGGGAAACAGGGTTTCCAGGCCAACCTCAGTCCGGGCGAAATCATCAACCAATTGCTCAGCCTGCCCGAAAGGGAGCAGGTCAGCAACCTGGTATTCATGGGAATGGGGGAGCCGTTCGACAATATGGACAACCTCATGAAGACCCTCGATATTCTCACTGCTTCGTGGGGCGCGGGCATCAGCCCGCGCCGCATCACGGTGTCAACCATTGGCATCATCCCGGCCATGCAGCGTTTTATTGAGGAGAGCAGTTGTCACCTGGCGGTGAGCATGCACACCCCTTTTGCCGATGAACGCGTGAGACTCATGCCCGTCGAGAACATTTACCCGATCCGTGATGTGGTGACATACCTGAAAACATACGATATAGAGCGGCAGCGAAGGATATCTTTTGAATATATCATGTTCGCGGGGCTGAACGACGGCCGCCGCCATGTAAATGAGCTGGTAAGGTTGCTGCATGGACTAAAGGCCCGCATAAACCTGATCCGTTTCCATCCGGTCCCCGGCACCCCCCTGTCGGGATCTTCCGACCAGACCATACATGAATTCCGGGATGCACTGATTGCCAAAGGCATCACAACGACCATCCGTGCCAGCAGGGGGCTCGATATTGCGGCGGCCTGCGGCCTCCTCTCGACAAAGGCATTGCTGGAGAAAGAAAAGAGGCAGCATTAAAAAAAAACCACCTTACCGGCAACGGCGCAGGCATACACCGGGCCGTGTCATAAAGCGGTTTTTCATAAACAGCAATCTTGCCTATTCTTTTCCGTGGCCGAACTTATAAACAATTCCAAGTCCGAACGTCTGCTTGAACTGCGTCCTTGGGCCGGTGTTCCCGTCCTTATCCGTGATGTTGATGTCGTGGTCGTAGATCAGGCTTGTGGTGAGCTGGGCCGACAACCATTTGTTCACGGTGAAGTTGAAATAGTTGTCCCAGTATACGTCAATGTTCTGGGGGTCTTCCAGGTAGTTTGAGAAGAGTTCCAGGTTGGTCTGGAAATCAACATTCTTCACTATGGTCACGGCATAGCTCAACTTGAGGTTAAATCCCATTTCATGGCGAAATTTGCTGCCATTTTTGATGAGCACTCCCAGGCTGTCGTATTCGGCCGGGTCCACACCGTACTCTCCCAGGTTGGCCAGGCGCTGATCGTTAATAATGGTCAGCCTGTAAGTAACAGGGGAGATGATCAGCTGGAAGTTCTCATTGGGTTTGTAGGTCAAACCTGCCCCAAGGGTGAAAAATGCCGGTGCCAGCCATTTAGAGTTGTATACGGAATCATTATCTTCCGGGAACCCTTTGTCAAACTGGGTCTTAAAACCGGCAGTCAGTGAATAATACCAGTTTTTGGCCATCTCATAACCGAGGTTGGAAGTAAAATCGAGTTTGTCATCGCTTTTCTTCCTTTTTGCATCCTTTTCCTGGTAAAAACCATAGGCCATGATCAGGTTGTTGGTCCACAACAGTTTGTCTTTCTGGTAGTCGGCATGGAAATTCAAAAGACTGTTCAAGGAGAATGAACTGACGCCTCCCGCCGACCAGTTTATCAGGGCGGTCTGTCCGAAAGTGAGTGATGCGTCACCGCCGATCTTCCAGGGCTTGACGGCTTCTTCTGTTGCTTCCTGCGCATTGACAAAAATGCCTGATGTAAATAGCAGGGCGGCCAAAATTGTAATGGGTCTCTTCATAATATTGCTGAATTGGTTTTTAATGAATGTTTCTTTAACAAATAAATGCCTGTTTGGTTTACAAAAATAACATACAATGCGGAACAATCAAATAATCAGGGCAATCCAGTCATCACTATACCTTATTTTGGATCACCACATCGATGGCACCCTGTCCGTAATCCGCCAGCCGCGCACTGTGGTTTTCCAGCCCCTCATATTCTTTCAGCTTTTGGATAATGGCATTTTTTAACACCCCGTTTCCGATGCCGTGAATAAAGGTCACCTTCCTGAAGTTGTTCTCAATGGCGCTGTTCAGGGTTTTTTCGAAGTAGCCCACCTGCAGGCGGAACATATCGTGGCTGCTCATTCCGGCTATATTGCCGGTGATCTCGCCGATATGGAGGTCGACAACGGCTTCGCCCGGACCGGTTTTGTGTTTGCCGATCAGGGTTTCCTTGTGGTGTTCCAAGGCTTTTGTTTCAAGGGGCCGGGGATCGGCGGCAGTGATCTGCTCCTTTCCTGTCACTTTTTGGCACTCTCTGAGGAAAGCCAATTTATACATGATGGCTTTTTCGCTGATCAGCCCTGATTCCCGGTAGCTCCCTTCCGACGAGAATTTCCCCGCCCTGATATGGAAAGTGCTTTGCACCGGCATGTAGGCGCCATCCTCTGAATGTATCATGATCTGAAGCATGCCGTTGTTCCAACCTGCCAGTTCATCGCGCCCGATCTGCTCAATAATGGCACTGTGCCCGGCCTCCACTGAGCCGTAATCATGCCCTGAATAGGATCCGTCATCGTTCTCAAGCATAAAATTATAAAGGATGTCGTAGCGGGTGTGGTTGATCAGGCGCAGCTCCAGGTCGCCGGTTATGAACCATTGCTGGTCGGCAGGGACAAAGGCCAGGAAAAAGCCCGGACTTTCTTCCGCCCCTGCGCGTATTTTGCCAGCCTGCATTTCCTTAATATTCCCTGCCGTTTCCCCGCCGTCACGTAAAACCGGTTCCTCAACCCTGTAATCTTCCGCGAACATCTTTGCGGCTTTGCTCTCCTGGTCCATCAGGATGATGTCGCCTGAGCTTACGGGAATCTCAAAACCATCTTCGGTGGCCACATAGACAAGGGATGCGCTGATCACCCTGCTTACCATGCCCCCGCCCTTTTCATTCAGGAATTTTACCTTATCGCCTGTCTTGAATTTCATGTTATCTTTTTGCAAAAATACTCCGAAATCCCTTCCAAAGAAACATTTCCTTCTAAAACCCTTTTCCGGAAGGTGTTTTATCGTTGCCGGGCTTTATTTAGAAAAGCGTATAAATAAGATATTCATCTGCCTTCAATGTATTTTATTCATAACTTTACCGTTGATGTTATGTTAAATAATGAGACGAGCTGCTTATATATGGCTGTTCTTAACCCTGGCTGCCCGGGCGGATGTTCTTGCTCAGATTCCCGATACGACCATTGTGTTGCCGCTTTTTGAGGTCACGGCATTTGAGTTGCCGGAAAGGTCTTATCATGTTGAACATCTCGACCGGCGCCGGATCGAGGGCCTTCCCCTCAGGGATGTGGGTGAGGCCCTGCGTGCCCTGCCAAACATAGGCGGGATCCGTAAAGGGGGCGCTGTGCTCGACCCGGTGGTGAGGGGCTTTAAATACAGCCAGCTCAATGTACAGCTTAACAGCGGGCAGAAGATCGAAGGGGGATGCCCCAACAGGATGGACCCCGCCGCAGCACATATTGATGTTGATGACATACAGTCGCTGGAGGTGATCAAAGGCCCCTTTGCCCTGCGTTACGGTCCCAATTTCGGCGGGGTTATCAACATGAAGACCATCCGGCCTGTTCCGGGGAAGGAATTCAAAATACATGCCGGCGCCGTGATGGGGTACGAGAGCAACTGGAATGGCTTTAAGCAAAGACTTTCGGTGGATGGGGGAAATAATCTCGTTTTCTTTTCCCTGTCGGGGAATATCAAAAAATACGGTGATTACGAAGATGGTTCCGGAAGAGTGGTGAAGTCATCCTTTGAACGGTCCAACTATACGGCCCGCCTGGGCGTCAGCCCATTCAGGAATAACTATCTCGTGCTGGCTTTTGACCGCTCCATGGGTAAAAACGTGATGTTCCCCGCCTTGCCCATGGATGAGCGGAGCGACAACACCACCCTGGCTTCGGCCGATTACCGTTCCACCGACATATCAACTGTTTTTCGCGAGTTTTTGTTCAAGGCCTATCTCTCTGATGTTAGCCATCTGATGGACAACAAGCAAAGGCCTTTTTCCGACACGGTGGTGGCCGTTTCCGATATTGATGCCCGCAATTATGGTTACCGCTTCGAAGGAAGGTTTGATTTCGGCGGGCACGAACTATCATTCGGCAGTGATTACGAACATATCCTCAAGGACGGGATCCGCACCAAAACCCGAATCCTCGAACCCACCATGCCCGAATCGGCCGAGAAGTTGTATAACGAAGCAGAGATAAGGAACAACGGCATTTTTGTCCTGTATCACAGGGCAACAGGGAAATGGATGTTTGATGCGGCCGTGAGGACCGACTTCAACCGCGCAAACTCCGGTAAACTCAGCCTTGTAGTGATGGGCAATGAGCTGTATGCCGATGCTGATGTGGAGTCGGCCTTTACCAACTTCAGCGCCAGTGCAGGCGCCAGGTACCATATCAGCGAAAACTTTTCCCTGAGCCTGTCGGCCGGCAGAGGGGTCCGGAGCCCCGACATGAACGAACGCTTCATCATCCTGCTGCCCATCGGGTATGATAACTATGATTACCTGGGCCAACCCGGCCTGAAACCCGAAGCCAATAACGAGGTCGACCTGGCCGCCCGGCTGACCACTCCCGCCGGATGCCTGATCGAAGGGGGCATCTTCTTTTCATACGTCACCGATTACATCACAGCCGCCCTGGTGCCCGAAAGCATTGCGAAACCACAGACCAAGGGCGTATATGGCGTTAAACGGTTCTATAATGAAGATCATGTATTCCTCCGTGGATTTGAGCTGAGCTATCGTTCGCCCGAAGATAAACGCTGGGGCGTAAAGGCACAGGCGGCATGCACAAGGGGCGTCAACCCCGAAACAGAACATTATATTATTCAGGAAGGCCAGGTCACCGGCATGGAAACGGTCAAAAATGACCCGCTTCCCGAAATTCCGCCTCTCGAAGGCACAGTGGGAGTGATCTATAGATTTTTTGAGGGGCGCCTGGTGCCGGAACTCAGCCTGCGGATGGTGGCAGAGAAAAGGGATGTCTCAAAGGCCTATGCCGAAGAGATCAGCCCGGGCTTTGCTCTGCTGAACTTTTATTTTGCATACAGGCATAATGATTATCTGAGGATCGGCGGAGGTGTGTCAAACATCATGGATAAAACCTATTACGAACACCTTAACAGGAGGCTGATCGGTGGAAGCGGCAACCTGTTTGAACCCGGCAGGGTATTTTTTGTCAACATATATTTTAATATTTAGGAAATGAGATTTGTCATACTGATAGTCATATTATCCCTGCTTACGCTTTCCTGCGGCAAAAGCCGCGAAAAGGATGTATCCTACCTGGTCACCGCTGCCATTTCGGGTTTTGAACTTAATTACAGGAACGCAGACGGGATCCTTGTGAACGAACAGGTGCAAACTGCCAGCATCGAAGACCGCTGGGAGTACTCGTTTATGGCAGACGAAGGGGATATCGTTTTCGTTTCGGCCATCTATAAAGATATCAATTCGCAGATCAACGTGCGGATACTGATCGACGGAAAAGTTTATAAGCAGGGTTCCAGCAAGTATGATACAGTCAGGTATGTAACGGTTTCCGGTACTGTGCCTTTTGAATAGATCAGCAGGTCATGATGAGGGGATTTAAACGAAAACTTATATGGTTTGCGGTGCAACCTTCCGCATTTTGCCTTTGTCTGTTTAATAAGATGAAAGCATTGAGATTCCTGCTGTTTTTCCTGCTGCTGCCATGGCTGGTGATCAATTCCTGCACCAAGAATGATGATCCGCCGCCGGTGCCGGATACCGGGAAGCTGACCATTCATTTTCACCATCACTGCGAAGGTGCCCCGCTCGAAACGGACATCAGAAAATATGTGAATGAGGCAGGCAATGAATATATGGTTAACGAGATACAGTATTTCATTTCCGATGTAAAGCTATGCCGCACCGATGGGTCGTATTATTTGATCTCGGCCTGGAAAGATATCCATTATGTCGACACCGACATCCCTTCAACCCACACATGGAATGTTTTTGACGATATCCCGGCAGGGGCATATCAAAAGCTCAGCTTTACCTTCGGGATCAGTGAAGAAAAGAATCAGTCGCTGATGTTCGTCGATCCGCCCGAATCACTCATGTTCTGGCCCCAGTATTTAGGCGGCGGGTACCATTACCTGAAACTGAACGGGAAGTGGCTGGCTGCAAACCAGATGGAACTTCCCTTCGATTTCCACCTTGGCATCGGGCAAATATATGATCCGCAATCGGGTGCCATAACAGGGTTTATCCAGAACTATTTTGAAGTAGAGGTGCCTGTGCCGGGGTTTATTATTGCAGCAGGGGAGGAGGCCGGTATCGACCTGGTGATGCATGTCGATAACTGGTTCAAAGACCCACATACATACGATCATGATGAGTGGGGGGGCGACATCATGCAGAAGCAGGCGGCGATGAAGCTGGGTTGTGAGAATGGATGGAATGTTTTTGGCTTGCCGGATTAAGCGCCCGGAATGGTATGTGATGACGTAACAGATGATAAAAAGACTGGCCACATATGGGATTGCCTTCGTGATGCTGTTTATTGCTGCCTGCAACAAACACGACGACCCTGTGCCGCTGCCCGGCCATCGGCCCACGCCTTATGTCATCGATGTGCCTTTCGGCTTTCCGAATAAGATGAACATACCTGCCGATAACCCCATGACCGTTGAAGGGGTGGAGCTGGGCCGTTATCTTTTTTATGACGGCAGGCTTTCGGGCCGCACACACCCCGATTCACTGATGAGCTGCGCCACCTGCCACCTGCAGGAACGCTCATTCGAATGCGGGATCGACCATCCCGTTTATACCGGTGGTTTTCCGCACGGGATCACGGGTATATCAACACCGCACGTGATGCTGCCCCTGGTCAACCTGGTGTGGAATGGCAATGGCTATTTGTGGAATGGCCGCCTCTCGGCCGATAATCCCAACGCCATGATGACCAACCTCGAATCACTGGTCTGGATGGGGGTGATGGCACCGCATGAGATGAACGGCGATACCAATCGCACCCGCGACCTCATTGCTTCCATCCCGGGCTACCGCGAAATGTTCAAACAGGCTTTTGGTACCGAAGAGGTTACCATGAAACGCATCAGTATGGCTGTGGCCCAGTTTGTCCGTACGCTGATCTCCGCCAATTCAAAGTTCGACCGCTATATGCGGGGCGAAGTCCAGCTAACCTCATCCGAGCTTAGTGGTTTTGTTCTTTTTACCACGGAAGAGGGAGCCGACTGCTTCCACTGCCACGGAGGCTTCGGAAATCCGCTCTTTACCACCAACCTGTTTTACAATAACGGGAAGGATACGGTATTCCCCGGCCTGGACGACCGTTTTGCCTTTACCGGCGACCCGATGGACAAGGGAGCATATAAAGCCACCACACTCAGGAATATTGAACTGACCGGACCCTATATGCACGATGGGCGTTTTGCCACTCTGGAAGAAGTGGTTGATTTCTATTCGCACGGACTGCTCTGGTCGCCCTATATCAATCCGCTTATGCACCATATCGCCAACGGCGGAACACAATTAACACCCAATGAGAAAGCAGACCTGATCGCCTTTATCAAAACGCTGCGTGATGACGAATTCCTTACCGATCCGGCCTTTGGCCCCCCTGAGAATCTGCCCTGACCCGGTCAGGGCCGGTGTTGCGTCCGGTAAAAAATTTTCCCCCTTTGTTGATTTGTCCTCTGTTAACGGATGATCAGTTTGCGTGATATCGACATATGCCCGTTATACAGGCGCAGGATATAGATCCCCGGAGGGAGGTGCTGCAAATCGATCTGTTTCCGGACAACGGATTTGCTTCCACCCTGAATATCATCCCTGTAAGCCGGGTTCCCCCCTGCGTCAAACACTGCCAGTTGCATTTCTTCTTCTGTAGCTGAAATGGTCAGCCTGAACAATCCCTGTCCGGGATTGGGCGAGATCATGAGTGCCGGCAGGCCGGCATGATGGTCGTCCGTCCCCACACTGGTAAACACGAAAACTTCCAGCGAGTCCGACATCTGCGAACCGCACTGGTTCACGGCGAGGACTTTAAGGTAGGCATAGCCGTGAAAGGAAGTGTTCCAGTTAACGGTGGCCGTATTCCCGTTGCCGGCAATGCTGCCTGCCGTGCCGGGCGACAGGAACCATTGAAAGGTTTCAGCATTGGCGCTTTGTGTTTCGTAATCTGATGATGTGGTATAATGCAGGTCCACTTCCGTCGGTCCAACCGGTGTTTCCGGCACTTCAGGGGCCGGCTGTATGAGCAGCAGCATGTCGTCGACGGCATCGCCTCCGCAGGGTGCGATGGCAAAAGCAGTCAGCGTGAGCAAAACGCTGCCGTTGGCAATATCGCCCGCTCCCGGGTTGTAAACGGCATTGAGCAGGGCCGGGTTGTCGAAACTGCCATCCCCTGCAGTGGTCCAAAGAACGGAGGCCTGATTCAGGGCTGCTCCATTCATGGTGTATGTATCGCCTTCGCAGATTTCGTCGTCGGGCCCCGCATTTGTGGTTGGCAGTTGCTGAATGATGAGCGTCATGTCGTCGCTGGCATCGCTTCCGCAGGGTGCAATGGCTTCGGCCGTAAGTGTCAGGATCGCGGAACCATTGCTGATATCACCGCTGCCGGGAGTATAGGTGGCATTGAGCAGGGTCGGGTCGTCGAAGGTGCCGTCGCCGGCACTTGTCCACAGTACCGATGTATAGTTTGAGGCCGACCCGTTGAGGGTGTAAGGATCAGATTCACAAACCTGGCCGTCGTCGCCGGCCCCGGCTCCGGGTAATTCCTGTATTTCAAGCAGCATGCTGTCGGTGGCGTCGTCATCGCAGGGAGCCACGGCAAAGGCTGTCAGGCTGAGGGTTACGGAGCCCTGGCCGATATCTCCGCTTCCCGGGCTGTAACTGGCATTGAGCAGGGTCGGATCATCGAAGGTTCCGTCGCCGGAAGTGGTCCATAGTACTGATTGCTGGTTGGCAGCAAACCCGCTAAGGGTGTAGGATGCATCTTCGCAAACCATGTCGTCGGGGCCAGCATCGGCTTCAGGCAGGGCCTGAACACTCAGAAGCATATCGTCGGTTGCATGGTCATCGCATGGCGAAACGGCAAAGGCTGTCAGGGTGAGCAGGGCAGAGCCTCCGCTGATGTCGCCGGGCCCCGGCGTATAGACGGCATTCAGCATGGCAGGGTTGTTGAAAGTGCCGTCGCCGGCGGTCGTCCATAGTACCGACTGCTGGTTCGTGGCTGAACCGGAGAGGGTATAAGGGCTGTCTTCACAGCTTGTATCATCAGGTCCCGCACTGGCTGTGGGACTGTAAATCCCGCTGATTCCCGCCAGGGCCGTGCCCAGGGAGGTGAAAACCTGGTCAAAGCCCGGGTCATAAAGCGGCTCCACACAGACAAGCTCCAGCGCTTCGCTATTGTCCCAGATGCGAAAGATGATGGGGTTTCCGTCGATGAAGCCGTCCTGCTCGGGCGTGAGCGGGTCGTCGGTACTGGCCACCATGGGAAGGGGTGTGCCCGGCAGAACCGGACCGGCCAGCGTCACGGCCCCCACACATATTTCCTGCCCTGAGCCGTTGAGGTCAAACACAGCGATCTCGTCGCCGGCTTCCAGGTCGAGGCCACCGATATCGGCAGCGTTGATAACAATGTTCATCGGCTGGTAAACGCTCTGGTATACCGGTACAAAGTGCTGCGCCCGAAGCATCGCAGGACCCGGTAACAGGAGTCCCGCGAGCAGCGGCAACATCAATCGGTTTATTACGAATGATTTCGTCATTGAACGATCATTTTTTTGGTATCGGTAAACAGCATTCCTTTGCTGCTGACCTGCAGGCGGTAATAATAGATGCCTGGCTCAAGCGTGCCGTTCCCGAACGAAACGGAATATTTCCCCCTGCTCAGGCAGGCATCTTCAAGCACCCTGATCGTCCTGCCGGAAACGTCATGGATGCTGAGCAATACCTGCCCGTCCTGGTAAAGGCCATAGGCAATGGTGGTATTCTGTGTAAAGGGGTTGGGGTGGTTCTGGCCGAGAAAAGCCATGGAAGCACCCGGGTTTTCGAAGATACCCAGTGCAGAGACCTTCAGCGCTCCGACAAAGGTGCCGAGGCCGGCAAACTTATCCTCGCCCGATATGTGGCTCACAAGGACATTTTCATAAACCATGTCATGGCTCTTATCCCAGTACCTGAACGACAAATCATTTCCGGGGGTATACCCTTCGATGGCTTCACTTGACGGATCGTCGCCCGCAGCTGTGATGACCTGCAATCCATCGTATCCCTGGTGTATCACTGCACTGCCCACTTCAACATCACCGTCGTAAACGGCAACTTCATCCCCATCTTCCACTTCAAATCCATCGCAGGAAATATTTGCAATGACAATATTCATGGGGTTGAAGGGATTGGCGCCGGAGGCGAAAAAGTGCTGTGTTTCGGGTACCGCCGGGGCGGCAAGCGGTGCAGAAGCCTTGGTGGGCTGGGTGTAGACCAGGTTGTCGTCGGTGCCAACCTTGATATAATAGCCTTCGCCCGGATCCAGGTTGACAATGGTGTTGAGCCATCCGTAGGGAGGAATATTCTGGATAAAGTTACCGGATTCATCCATCACCTTGATAAGGTTTCCGGAACTGATCAGTGGTTGCAATACGGTGATGGCATCCTGAGAGACCTTTACCGGGTATCCCATCATGTTCCAACCAGCGAAAAGGGGCACGTTAAAGGGCAGCAACACCAGGGTTCCCTGTGTGTTAAGGCTTGTATTATCGGTCACCTTAATGTAATATCCTTCCGTGTTGGCCATGTCGCCGATAAAATTCACCCATGCACCTGACAGGAACTGGATAAAATCGCCGTTTTCGTCCATCACTTTTATCAAGGTGGTATTGCTGATCAGCGGCTGAACGATGTTGAGCATGTTCATGTCGGCGGGCACAACATAGAACGACATGATATTCCAGCCCTGGGTCAGGTTGATCTGCTGGGTGACGGAAATAAATAATGTCATCTCGTCAGCATCGTCACTGGTGCAGGGGGCAACGGCCGAAGCCGTCAGTGTAAGCACCACGGATCCGTTATCAATGTCGGCGGTTCCGGGGGTATACGTGGCATTGAGCAGGGTGGCATCATCAAATGTGCCGTCGCCGGCTGTTGTCCACAATACCGATTGATGTCCCGATGCCGTTCCGGAAAGGGTATAGGAATTGCCCTCCTCAACGGTGTCGTCGGGGCCGGCATTGGCCTCCGGCAGAGCCTGTATGTCCAAGGTCATGGCATCGGAAACATTGGTGTTACAGGGTGGGATGGAAGTGGCGGTGAGGGTCAGTGTAACGGAACCGGCGGCGATGTCGCCGGCACCGGGGGTATAGGTGGCTGCCAGTAGAATGGGGTCGTCAAAGGTTCCGTCGCCGGCGGTTGTCCATTGTATGGCAAACTGGTTGTTGGCCGAACCCGACAGCAGGTAACTTTCATCTTCACAGATCTGGTCGTCGGCACCGGCATATGCTGTTGGAAGATCCTGAATGCTCAGGGTCATGTTATCCGAAGCATCTGTTCCGCAGGGGGGCATGGCAACAGCCGTGAAAGTGAGCACGACCGATCCGGCGGCGATGTCGCCGGCACCGGGCGTATAGGTGGCCCCTGCCAGGGAGGCATCATCGAAGCTGCCGTCACCGCCGGTGGTCCATAATACCGATTGCTGGTTGGTGGCTGCTCCGGAGAGTGTATAGGATCCGTTTTCGCATACATCATCGTCGGCCCCGGCGTCGGCAGTAGGTTGTCCGAAAATGTTCAGTGTCATGTCATCCGAGACATCCGAGGCACATGGCAGGATGGCGGCGGCGGTGAAGGTAAGTACAACCGATCCGCCGGCGATGTCACCGGCACCGGGCGTATAGGTGGCTCCGGTCAGGGTGGCGTTATCGAAGGTTCCGTCGCCGGCGGTTGTCCAAAGCACCGATTGCTGGTTTGAAGCGCTGCCGGTAAGAGTATGCGAACTGCCTTCACAGATATCGGCATCGGCACCGGCATTGGCGGTGGGCTGCTTCTGTATGTCAAGGGTCATGTTGTCGGAGGCTTCACCGGCGCAGGGAGCGATGGCCGTGGCGGTGAGGGTGAGCACGACCGATCCGGCAGCGATGTCTCCGGCACCGGGCGTATAGGTAGCCCCTGCCAGGGTGGCATCATCGAAGGTTCCGTCGCCGGCGGTTGTCCAGAGCACCGACTGCTGGTTGGTGGCACTGCCTGAAAGGGTATGGGAGCTGCCTTCGCAAATTTCGGCATCGGCACCGGCATCGGCGGTGGGCTGCTTCTGTATGTCGAGGGTCATGTTGTCGGATGCATCACCGGCGCAGGGAGCGATGGCCGTGGCGGTGAGGGTGAGCATGACCGATCCGGCGGCGATGTCGCCGGCACCGGGCGTATAGGTAGCCCCTGCCAGGGTGGCGTCATCGAAGGTTCCGTCGCCGGCTGTTGTCCAGAGCACCGACTGCTGGTTCGTGGCCGAGCCCGAGAGGGTGTAGGAACTGCCTTCGCATACATCCCCGTCGGCACCGGCATTGGCGGTGGGCTGCTTCTGTATGTCAAGGGTCATGTCGTCGGATGCATCACCGGCGCAGGGAGCGATGGCCGTGGCGGTGAGGGTGAGCACGACCGATCCGCCGGCGATGTCTCCGGCACCGGGCGTATAGGTAGCCCCTGCCAGGGTGGCGTCATCGAAGGTTCCGTCGCCGGCTGTTGTCCAGAGCACCGACTGCTGGTTCGTGGCCGAGCCCGAGAGGGTGTAGGAACTGCCTTCACAGACGTCCCCGTCGGCACCGGCATCGGCGGTGGGCTGCTTCTGTATGTCGAGGGTCATGTTGTCGGATGCATCGCCGGCGCAGGGAGCGATGGCCGTGGCGGTAAGGGTGAGCACGACCGATCCGGCAGCGATGTCTCCGGCACCGGGCGTATAGGTGGCCCCTGCCAGGGTGGCATCATCGAAGGTTCCGTCGCCGGCGGTTGTCCAGAGCACCGACTGCTGGTTCGTGGCCGAGCCCGAGAGGGTGTAGGAACTGCCTTCGCAGACATCCCCGTCGGCACCGGCATTGGCGGTGGGCTGCTTCTGTATGTCGAGGGTCATGTTGTCGGATGCATCACCGGCGCAGGGAGCGATGGCCGTGGCGGTGATGGTGAGCACGACCGACCCGGCGGCGATGTCTCCGGCACCGGGCGTGTAGGTGGCCCCGGGCAGGGTGGCGTCATCGAAGGTTCCGTCGCCGGCGGTTGTCCAGAGCACCGACTGCTGGTTCGTGGCCGAGCCCGAGAGGGTGTAGGAACTGCCTTCGCATACATCCCCGTCGGCACCGGCATTGGCGGTGGGCTGCTTCTGTATGTCGAGGGTCATGTTGTCGGATGCATCACCGGCGCAGGGAGCGATGGCCGTGGCGGTGAGGGTGAGCACGACCGATCCGTCGGCGATGTCTCCGGCACCGGGCGTATAGGTAGCCCCTGCCAGGGTGGCGTCATCGAAGGTCCCGTCGCCGGCGGTTGTCCAGAGCACCGACTGCTGGTTGGTGGCACTGCCCGAAAGGGTGTAGGAACTGCCTTCACAGACGTCCCCGTCGGCACCGGCATTGGCGGTGGGCTGCTTCTGTATGTCGAGGGTCATGTTGTCGGATGCATCGCCGGCGCAGGGAGCGATGGCCGTGGCGGTGAGGGTGAGCACGACCGACCCGTTGGCGATGTCGCCCGTTCCGGGCGTATAGGTGGCCCCGGTCAGGGTGGCGTCATCGAAGCTGCCGTCGCCGGCGGTTGTCCAGAGCACCGACTGCTGGTTGGTGGCACTGCCCGAAAGGGTGTAGGAACTGCCTTCACAGACGTCCCCGTCGGCACCGGCATCGGCGGTGGGCTGCTTCTGTATGTCGAGGGTCATGTTGTCGGATGCGTTGCCGGCGCAGGGAGCGATGGCCGTGGCGGTGAGGGTGAGCACGACCGATCCGCCGGCGATGTCGCCGGAACCGGGCATATAGGTGGCCCCGGGCAGGGTGGCGTCATCGAAGGTTCCGTCGCCGGCTGTTGTCCAGAGTACCGACTGCTGGTTCGTGGCCGAGCCCGAAAGGGTATGGGAACTGCCTTCGCAAATTTCGGCATCGGCTCCGGCATTGGCCGAGGGAAGATCCTGTATGGTCAGGACAATGTCATCGTCGGCATGGTCGGTGCAGGGTGCAATGGCATAGGCTGTGATGGTCAGGGTAACGGAGCCGCCAGCCAGATCGCCTGTCCCCGGTGTATAAGTGGCCGTTAACGAAGCGGCATTATCGAAGGTTCCGTCGCCTGCGGTGGTCCATAAAACCGACGACTGGTTTGTTGCCGTGGCGGAGAGGCTGTAGGAAGCATTCTCGCATACTGCATCATCGGAACCGGCATCAACTGTCGGACTGGTAATTCCTGAAAGCGCAGGAACTGCCGTACCCAGTGAAGTAAAAACTTCATCATACCCCGGTGTATATGTAACCGATACACAAACGATCTCTGTATTTTCGCTGCTGTCCCAGAACCTGTACAGGATGGTGTTCCCGGCGGTAAAGCCGTCTTTTTCAGGTGTGAGCGGGTCATCGGTGCTTGCAACGACAGCAAGGGGTGTAGCTCCGATCGGGCCGGTCAGAACCACCGAACCGACACATATTTCATTACTGCCGTCAATGTCGAAAATACCGATCTCATCGCCGGCACCCAGGTTAATTCCATCCAGGGTGGCTGCCGTAACAATGATGTTCATGGGTTGGTAAACACTTGAGTAAACCGGTACGAAATGTTGGGCGTTGAGGGCGGTCAGGGTGCAGAAAATCCCTGCCAGCAGAGCAGTAAAGTGTTTAATTTTCATTTTCCTAAGGGTTTTTCGTTTCAAAATGGTGTTTTATTTTTTTTTCAGGTGCTTTCAGGTCATTATCGGTTTCTTAAAAGCATATTCCGGAGCCTGCAAAATAAGCACTTTTGATGTTACTCAATTCCGCCCCGTAAAATATTTATCAAATGACGGATTGTTAATATCAATACACGATCATTTTGCGGGTTTCAGTAAAATGTGTATGGGTGCCGTGGACTTCAAGCCTGTAATAGTATATGCCGGCATCCATGATGTTCTTCCCGATGGTAACGGCATGCCTGCCGACGGGCTTATGGCCGTTTTCAAGCACGCGGACCAGGCGTCCCGAAACATCATACAGACTCAGGGTGATCATCGCATCTTCCGCCACGCCATAGGCTATGGTTGTGACATCGCCGCAGGGGTTCGGGTAGTTTTGCGCCAGGTAGTTGCCGGATCGCGTCCCGGGGCTGTCCATGCCAAGACTGCTGATCTTCAGGTCTGCACCAAATGTGCCAAGCCTGTTAAAAGTTTCGGTTCCGAAAAGATGTATAAGCGATACATTCTGATATTCTGTATCCTCACTCTTGTCCCAGTACCTGAAACCGATCATGTTGCCTTCTGAAAATCCGTCGATGGCCGGGGTGAGGGGGTCATCGGCCCTGGCAACGATCATGATATAAGGTTCCGAAGCATCTTCAATCCGGATGCTGCCAACCTCCGTCTCCCCGTCGAAAACTGCAATCTCGTCGCCTTCTTCCACCGTCATTCCGTCGGTTTGAATGTTGTTGATGAAGATATTCATAGGGAGGAATGGATTGGAAACCAGTGTGCTGAAATATTCGGTTTTGGGTATAGCCGGTGCATTGAAGGGTATGACGGCCTTTGACGGGGTGTTGATCGTCAGGGTGCAGTTGGCATTCACATTGATATGGTAACCTTCGCCGGGAAGGAAGTTGACAATGGTGTTGATCCATCCGATCCCGGTGATGTACTGGATCATCCCGCCCGATTCGTTCAGCACCTTCACAAGGTAACCGTTGTCGATCAGTGGCTGAAGCACGGTCATGGCATCCATTTGCTGATCGGCCGGGAATCCCATGATGTTCCACCCGCTGTTCAGCGGTATGTCGAAGGGCAGGGTCACGCCGCTGCCTTCGCAATCCAGGTTGTCGTTTCCGTTCAGATTGATATAATAACCTTCGGTATTGCCCATGTTCCCGATGGTGTTCATCCAGCCAAATCCGCTGATCTCCTGAACGAAACCACCGGCTTCATCACTGACTTTTACCAGTGAATTGTTGTCGATCAGGGGTTGTACAATGTCGATCATGTCTGTGGAAGCGGGCGTGACACAGAACGACATGATGTTCCAGCCCGTGGTAAGGATGATCTGCTGGTTCACGTTTGTGTTTTCAACCCCCGTGATCAGGATGTCGTCGACCATCCAGTAATAGCCCCAGGTGCCGGTGTAGTTCCATTTGAACATAACCGAGGATTGACCGGCCACCTGGGCGGTCATGTCCTGGCTGAAGATGGCTGCATTGGCGGATGTGGCTGTCCAGGTTTGGATGGTATTCCAGGCTGATCCGCCGTTGATGCTGTACGAAAGCGTGCCGGATGAGCCGCTGTATGCACGGTAGTAATGTTCAAAACTCAGGTTTACGGAGCTAAAGCCGGAGAAATCAAATTCAGGCGTAACAAGGTCGCTGTTCTGGCTGTTGCCATTTCCGTAAAGGTCACTGTCGAGGATGGCAAATCCGTTTGCTGCACTGCTTGCATTAAAGGGTCTTCCGCCGGGATTATTGAACTGCCATACCTGCCCGTTGCCCTGGTTATCGATGTTTTGCCAGCAATTCGGCAGGCCGCCTGCCGAAAAGTCTTGAGCATAAGGCAGGGTTGTGATGATCCCGCAACTGGTGGAAAAAGCAGTGCTGCTGCCATATCCGGTTCCTCCCGAGCTGATCGCATAGGCTTTGAAATAATAGGTGGTAGCCGGGTTCAGCCCGCTGATGCTTTCCGAAAAGGCCCCTGCAGTAACCAGGGGTGCGGTTTGTATCTGGCTTACGCCGGCTCCGCCGATAAAGGGGTTTGGCGTTGTACTGTATACAAATCCGCTTTCGGTAATGGTATTGCCAAAATCATTCAGTATCTCCCCGTTCAGGGTGGCCGTTGTTTCGGTGATGCTGGTGGCCGGGTCTGTCTGCACGGCCGGCGGGTTGCAACTTCCGGTCAGGGTGAGTGCGGCCGTGTAAGGCTTATGGTTGAGTTTTGATATTGTTAGCAACACAGCGGATCCCGAACCCGTGATCGTATAGTTGATCGTGCCGTTCCCGGAAGCGTCAAGCACTGTTTCGCCAATCAGCTCATTGTCGAATACCAGCGTTGCCAGGGCACCGGGCGTTGACCCCGTGATGCTGAAAGCGTTCAGGGCGCAGTCGATGGTGGAGGCATGCGTGGCTGTGATAATGTTGCTGTTGGGGTTTTCCGTCCAGATCTTCATGGCCGGGTCGCCGAAATAATGGAAAAGCTGGTACTGGTATTTGTGGTTCGTTGTTGTCCCGTTCCAGTTCTGCTCCATGGCATAGAGCCCCTGGTTTACCACATCTCCCATGGTGTAGATCTCGTTGCCCGCCCCGATGGTATAGTTGCTTCCCGTGCCGCCGCTGCCAAAAACGGGAAAAAGGCCCGGATCTGCCCAGATGGCATCGACCATCCCGATAGAAAGGGCATCGTTAAATCCGCTGTAGCTATAATAGGCGGCGGCCACCATGCCAACGGCTCCCTTGTTTTCCATCCTCAGGAATTTCTCGGCAAAGCAATTATCGAGCTGGAATTCGCCGGTATGGCAGTTGATGCTGAAAATCACCGGTAAAAGATCACCGTTGGACAGGCTGTTCATGGAAGTTGTGGTGTAATAGGGCCTGTGCCAGCCCGATCCCCCTACATAACCATGGTCCCTGTGGAAGACCATGAATTTTCCCGCGTCAATTTCAGCGGTGATCTGGCTGGATCCCCCCGACCAGTTGAAGGAAGTGCTGCGAAGCTCGGCAGGCAATAGCCCCCCGGTTGAATAGTAGGTGTTGTTGTAGCGTAAGCCTGTTACGCTGGCAGTTGTGTTCGTATAATAAACCCTGGCGGATGTATATCCGTAATTGTCCTGCAGGTGGTCGCGGATGTTTTCGCTGGTATGGCAAAAGCGCCTGTCGGCATAGCCGTTATTGTCGTCATCCTGGTATTGTGCACAATTCAGGATGTTGTCGTAAAATGAAGATGGTGTCGGTGGTGTTTTCTCGTAATTGATGATCTTGTTTACCACAACCTGGGCCTCGGCGGCGCTCGAAACCGATATGCGCCCGTGGGCCATGTCGGGGTGCCAGTCGGTGGCGCCGTCCATGCAGGCATAGTAAAGGTCTGTGGCAAAGTTGTCGCCATAATTCGGGTCCTGGTATATTTCGCCGGGTACTGCATAGGAACCCGTATGGTCGCCGATAATGACAAAATAGTCGGGCTTTGGCGTCCAGGCATGGTAACGCGTGTGGATTTCGGATTTGACCTGTGCGGCGGTCCATGATGCCTGTGCGACCACTTCGACCGAGTAGCCGAGCTGGCGTTTCCAGTTTGCCAGGTCGTTGGCTGCGGTGAGGTATTGGTTATGGGTGATGATGATGTATTCCTTTTCCCCGTTCTTTCCTTCCCTCCGGGTCATCCCGTCGGGGATATTGTCGGAATTGATCACGCTGCGCTTCAGTAAATTGGTAAAGTGCAATGAGTTGCCTTCGGAGATAGCACTGAATGGTGCTTCTGCACCGGGGTATTCGATCCGGTAGCTGATGCTGGTGTAAACCCTGACCCTGCCGCTCACCGGGTTGAACTGTACCGGCCTCATCTGCACCACGGCCAGCGGGTTGCCCCGCACCATCCTGACCTGTGTGATCTCAACGATGTTTTTTGGGAAAAACTCATCCTTTCCGTATACGGCTTCATCGATCTGAAACTCCGGTTCGGGCGCACCATCGGTATCACGGGCGGGTTCAAGGGCGGGGTGGATCATAAAACCATCATACTCGTGATAGTCGGCGCCGGTAATGATGATGCTGCCCGCAGTCCCCCGGGGCATGGCGATCACCTCGCTGCGTGCCGGAAGGGCGGGAGCCCCCACCTGGCCCATCTTGGCAAAGCCTTCTATGTGGAGGAAGTCGTAGTCTTTGCCGTTAACCACCACGCCCGATACCATCGCTCCGCTGAAGTTGAAGCCAACCTGGTAGTAGTCATCGCCTCCGTCAAGGGTTTCACGCTGGGGCAAGGTGTTCATGTGATCCTGCTGCTGCATGCCCGATGAAAAGGAAAGGTATCCTTTTCCCTCCTGGCCGGAGGAATGAAGTGAGAATGCCAGCAATAAAACGATCAGTAAGCTGCCTTTTAAAGATATCTTTTTCATGATTCCTGGTTTTTTATGCATGTTTTAATGCGCACAAACCGCGCTTTAACGCGTTTCGGAATTCACAGATCAGGTTTTCCGCTAATTTATAACTTTTTTCATGTTCAATGCTTCCGTAATTGATGAAAATATCTAAGTATATATACGTACTCTTTTTTACGGTTAGAAGTATGGTTTTTTTCAGATTTTCACAGTATATGCTTTATACTGTAAGCAGCCAGAAAAAGTTCCCGTTTTGGAAAAATGAATGGGATATCCTGATATTCGGGTTTTTCAACAGGGAAACCTGAAAAAAAAGCCGTAAAAGCCTTTTGCTGAATGGATGCCGGATTGTTAAAGGCTTCCCCCGCGGGCTTTTTTCAGGTTTTTGATAAAAGCCCTGTCGAGGAAACTGTTCTCGCCGATGCTGCAAAGCCTTTCATACATGGGAATGCTTACGGTAAATGCCAGGATGCCGGGGGGCAGGTACTGCCGCATGGCCATGTCGGTGGCACCGATGATGGCCTGGGGGATATCCGGGTTTTCAAACAACGGAAGCATTTGCATACAACCCGATCCAAAGGGTGCAATGACCGGCTCGGGGTCGCCGGGGCGACTGTGGTACTGCGCCCCGATCATGAGCACGCTTAGCTGGTCGGGGTTGACCAGGAAAGTGACGGTTTTCAGGAAAGGATACATGTCTTCCTTCAGGGGTCCGACAAACAGGAAGCCATGCCGGCTCCGGTAGCTTTTGGCCTGCCGGAGCCATTCGTCCATCAGGGTGTGGCCGGCCTTCAGCCCTTCCTCGTCTGCCAGAAATTCGATGTATTCCTGCCTGCTCCGGCTCGTTTTCCCGAACAACCATTTGCCGCATCCGCCGCAGCCATGGTTGTCTTCGCTGAGCTTGACGGTTTTTCCCCTGAGCCACGACTTGTAGTGGGCAAAGAAACAACCGTGCTTACCGGCTCCGGGGCTTACGGTCTTCCCGAAACCGGTACCGTCCGGTGCATCGTAAAGTCCGATCAGCGGTGTTTCAAGGTCCAGCTTTTTTATCAGCAGCTCAGGAGAATGTTTCATGGGCAGCCAGGTGTTCGTGAAGGTCAGTAAACCGGTTCAACATCCATGTTATAGAACATGAACGCCCACTGGTCGGCAACGCCTTCGATGATCTTCGATACCGGTGTACCTGCACCGTGTCCGGCCTTGCTTTCAATACGGATGAGCACGGGATTGGGCCCGGTATGATTTGCCTGTAAAGTGGCGATGTATTTGAAGGAATGGGCCGGCACCACCCTGTCGTCGTGGTCGGCTGTATAGACCAGGGTGGCAGGATAGTCCACGCCGCTCCGGATGTTATGCAGGGGCGAATAGGCCATCAGGTATGAGAACATGGTGCTGTCGTCCTCGCTCGTGCCGTAGTCGCTGGCCCATGCCCAGCCGATAGTAAACTTGTGGTACCTGAGCATGTCCATCACGCCTACCCGCGGGAAGGCAACCCCGAAGAGGTCGGGGCGTTGGTTGACGCAGGCACCCACCAGCAGTCCGCCGTTCGATCCGCCCATCACGGCAAGCTTTTCGGGCGATGTATATCCTTCCTCGATCAGGTATTCGGCGGCAGCGATAAAGTCGTCGAACACATTCTGTTTCTCCAGTTTTGTTCCTGCCAGATGCCAATCGTGACCGTATTCGCCGCCTCCCCGTATGTTGGCTACGGCATAAATGCCCCCGTTCTCGAGAAGGATCAGGTTGCTCGTGCTGAACGAAGGCGTGAGGCTGATACCGAAACCGCCATATGAATACAGCAGGGTGGGATTGTCCCCGTTGCGTTCGATGCCTTTTTTGTGAACAATGAACATGGGCACCGAGGTGCCGTCCTTGCTGGTGTAGAACACCTGCTCCGTTACATACTCATCGGCATTAAAATCAAGGCCGGATTCGAAGAAGACCTCGCTCTTGTTGGCTTCAATATCCAGTTTGTATATTGTGGCGGGTTGGGTGAATGAGGTAAAGGTGTAAAAGGCCGTATTGTCGTCGGCACGCCCCGAGAGTCCGCCGAAAGACCCGATGCCTGGCAATTCAAGCTCAGTGATAAGTTTGCCGGAAAGCTCATGTAAATAGACTTTTGAAGCTGCATCAGACATGTATGCGGTGATCAGCCGCCCGCCGGCGATGCTTGCCGACTCAAGCACATCATACTCCTGGGCGATCACCGTTTTTCTTTCCTTGCCGGGCTTGCCGGTGTCGTACATAAAAATCATTTTCATAGGGGCGTCCTCATTGGTGATCACCAGCAGCTTGTCGCCAACATTGCCGATCACCCCGTAATCATATTCAAAACCCTCTGCCAAAAGGGTAAAATCATTTTGCTTTTTCGAGAGGTCACGGTAATAGAGGGCATTACCTGTGGTCGACTCAACTTCATACATTAACAGGAATCTTTCGTCTTCCGTTGTGCCGACATAATAGTTTCTTCTGGGTTCATCAGGGTTTTCATACACCAGTATGTCTTCTTCCTGCGGTGTGCCGACCCTGTGGTAGTATACCTTATGATATTCGTTGATATTGCTTAGTTCTGAGCCTTCGCCGGGGGCATCGTAGCGGCTGTAATAAAAGCCGTCGTCCTTCCAGGAAATCCCCGAGAATTTCACCCAATTGATGTGATCATCGAGTATTTCACGCTTCTCCAGGTCCATCACAAAGATCTCCTGCCAGTCGCTGCCGGCACGGGCGATCAGGTATCCCATGTATTTGCCGTCTTTGGATATGTTCCAGCTGCTCAAAGCTACCGTGCCGTCGTCCGACAGGGTGTTGGGGTCGAGCAGAACCTCGGCTTCACCATCTTCACCCTTCATCACATACAGCACATCCTGGTTCTGCAAACCATCGTTCTTCCTGAAGTAATACAGGTCGCCCTTTTTATAGGGTGTTCTGTACCTGGGGTAATTCCAAAGTTCGTTCAGCCTTTCGATGATGGCGTCCCTGAAAGGAATGTCAGCCAGGTAGGCATTGGTGACTGCCGACTGCTCCTTTACCCATGCCATGGTCTCTTCCGCATTGTCGTCTTCAAGCCAGCGGTAGGGGTCGGGCACCGCGATGCCCCAGTATTCATCAACCTGGTTGGTAATTCGTGTTTCGGGATAGGTGAGTTTTTTGCTTCCCGTGTCGCAACTGCTGATCGTCATAATAATGATCACAATTAGAAATGGTGCAATGGTTTTTTTCATGGTGATGGTTGTTGTTTGATTAATAGGAATATTCCGGTTTTATTTTTGCCTGATGCGGCTGTAAAGTTAGATATTTTTAATATGCAGGGGCGATGAATCTGATAATTAATTGTCTTTTGCCGTTAACGGGCGGATCAGGGTTCCCGGCGGGTTAAAGATTGCCCGTCAGCATGAAGAGCATATATATGACATACAGGGCCAGGAAAATTCCCCCTTTTATCCGTGTCAGTTTCCTGATTACCGCGATATAGGAAAAGATCAGCAGGAGGAGACTGGCCAGGATATTCGTCAGCACGGAAATGTTCATGCCTTCGCTCAGGGGCAGGGGATAGATAACGGCACTCAGGCCCAGGATGAAGAAGATGTTGAAGATATTTGATCCCACGACGTTGCCCACGGCAAGTCCGACCCGGCCTTTTCGCACGGCGATCACCGATGTGAGGAGTTCGGGGATGGAGGTGCCGGGGCCTACGATGAAAAGCCCGATGGCATGGTCGCTGAGGCCGGCTGCACCGGCCATGCTGCCTGCGCCGCGCACGATGAGCTCGCCGCCTCCGACAAGCGCGGCCAGCCCGGCCAGGATGAAGAAAACGGCCCTTGGCAGCGGCATCTTTTTTGGCTGTGCCTCCACAGCGATCTCCGAGCGGTCGAGGTGGTAAAAGGTATAGTAAAGGAATATCCCGAACAGGGCGATGAACACCAGCCCGTCGGATGGCATGAGTGCCGACCGGCTAAGCCCGTCAAAGAACATGGTATTCCCGCAAATACCCAGAAGTACGGCTGCCAGCAGGTTCATGGGTATGTCGCGCGAAACGGTCAGCCGGTCTACGGGCAAAGGCCTGATCAATGCCACGATGCCAAGAATGACGAAGATGTTAAAAATGTTGCTGCCAAGGATGTTCCCGATGGCAAGGTCGGTGTTATGGTGGACGGAGGAAAATATGTTTACCGCGAATTCGGGCATGGAAGTGCCGAAAGCCACAACGGTCATGCCGATAACAAGGGATGAAACCCTGAGGCGGGCCGCGATGGAAGAGGCACCGTCTACAAGTATGTTGGCACCGGCAACGGCGGCTATGATCCCGCCGCCAAGAATGAGCAGGTCAAGGATGATGTCCATAATCCTTTTTTGCCGTAAACTTAAAAATATTTTACGAATACGCCTGCTTTAATGCCCGGCAGGGGTTTCCTTTTTCGGGTACTTTATCAGTGCCTTGTTTTTCCACCTCCCGGTGAGGTAATAGATGAAGGATAAAATGGCCCCGGTCAGCCAGGCCATGGGGATGCCCCACCAGATGCCTTCCACCCCCATATATTGTGAAAGAAAATAGCAGAGGGGGATCCTTACCAGCCAGAGGGCAATAAAGGTGATGAGCATGGGGATGAAGGTGTCGCCGGCACCGCGCATCACACCGCCTATGGTGAACATGGTGGTAAAGACGATGTAAAAGGGGCTTACAATGTAGAGGTATTCCCTGCCGGTGGCGATCACCTGGGGGTCGCTCGTAAACAGGCGCATGAGGGGCCCGGCCAGGATCAGCGCGATGAGCGTGATGCTTACTGCGAAAAGAGCTGACATCAGGGCGGTGGAAATGAAGCCTGTGCGGATCCGCTCAGGCTTGTTCGCACCCAGGTTCTGCCCCACGAAGGTCGATAAGGCTGCGGCAAAGTTCATGGCCGGCATGGCGGCAAAGGAGTCGATGCGGAATACCACCGCATAGGCTGCCACGGTATCGGTGCCGAAAGGGTTTACCAGCCAGTACATGACCATCATCCCGAGGGCCACAAAAGCCTGCTGCAACCCGATCGGCAACCCGATCCTTACATTGTGCCGGAAAAGTTTCCGGTCAAAAACCATTTTTCGCCACGAAAGGTTGATGATCGGATGGGTCCTGTTCAGATAGAATATGGCCGTGATGAAAGCCCCTCCCTGAGCAACAAGGGTGGCAACCGCAGCGCCTTCGATGCCCCATCCGAACCCGAGCACGAATAAAAAGTCGAGACCGATATTCATGATGGTGGCGATGATCATAAAATACAAGGGCGTGCGTGAATCGCCAAGCCCGCGAAGGATGGCGCTGGTGGCATTGAAACCGAAGAACAGCACCAGACCCGAAAGGTATATGGTCAGATAGCTGTCGGCCTGGGGCAAAACATCCGCCGGCAGCCCGATGAGCCTGAAAATATCGTTGCTGAAATAGATTCCGGCCAGGCTTACCGAAAGGGCGGCGAAAAAGATAAAAATGTAGAGGGTGTCGATGGCACGGCGAACACGCTCATAATCCCCCGCACCGAAATACTGGGAAATGATCACGGTAGACCCGATGGTGATGCCGATGATAAAGGATATGAGGGTGAAGATGATGGGAAAGGAAGCACCCACGGCCGCCAATGCCTCCTTGCCAATGTAGTTCCCCACGATGATGCTGTCAACCACATTGTAAAACTGCTGGAAAATATTTCCCAGCAACATGGGGGTGGCAAACTGGAAGATCAGCCTGCCCTCGCGGCCAACACTGAGATCCTTCATCATTCAGTCCCGTATTTGATCATCATCACAGTAAAAGAAGCGTCAAAGCTACAAAAAAAACAGCGGCCCCCTTTTATTCACGATCGTTTGACAATGCCCGTCCGCATCAACCATGGCCGGCCGGATGGATGCATGTTGGGAACATCACCTCCTCAAAATCTCCGGCCGAAACGAATGTGTGAAAGATCGGGAGCCGGAAAACAAAACTTCCATTATTTTTGTTTCCTGAAAAGCAATCTTCCCTTTCATGACCAACTTACGCGCGGCAATTCTGCTTTTGTCTTTCATCACCCTGATCTTTTTCCGGCAGGCAGGGGCACAGGGGAATTATCCAAAGGACTATTTCCGTTCACCGGTCGATTTTCCGATATACCTGTCGGGGACATTCGGTGAACTACGTGCCGGGCACTTTCATTCGGGCATTGATATTAAAACGGGTGGTGTTACGGGCAGGAAGATATACGCCGCGGGCAATGGCCATATCTCGAGGGTCAAGGTGTCGGCCACGGGCTTTGGCAAAACGCTTTATGTGACCCACCCGAACGGGTATGTTTCCGTTTACGCCCACCTCGACCGCTTCCATGGCCCCATAGCAGACTACGTGAAGGAGATGCACTACAGGAAGGAATCCTTTGAAATGGATATTTTTCCCGACCATGGCGCCTACCCGGTAAAAAAGGGGGATATCATCGGCTATTCAGGGAATTCGGGAGGCTCAGCCGGCCCCCATCTTCATTTTGAGATACGGTTGGAAAGGACCCAGACACCCGTAAATCCGCTTTTCTTCGGATTCAGCGTGAAGGATTTTATCAGGCCTGAGATCAGTTGGCTCAAGGTGACCCCGGCCTGTGAAGGCTCGCTGGTCGACGGAAAGGCCGGCCCCGGGGTCTATCGCATCGATGGATGGGGCGAAAACCACCGGGTGAAAGGGAACGACACCATCAGGGTGGCAGGACCCTTCTCGCTGGCCCTGAACACCATCGATAAACTCAACGACGCCGCCAACAAAAATGGCGTGTATTCAGTATCACTCTATGCCAACGGCGAACGGGTGTATTTCCATGAAATGGAAAAGTTCGATTTTGTTGAAACCCGCTATATCAACAGCCTGATCGATTTTGCCGAATTTGTTGAAAACAAAAGGCATTACCAGCGCAGCGAGGTGGACCCCAACAACAGGCTGAGCATATACAGGGATGTGAAGAATAACGGCATACTGGAATTTCCTGAAGCAGGCATACAGCATCTCGAATATGTCGTAACCGATTTTGCCGGTAACATTTCCCGGCTGCCCATTGTCATTGAGAGTGAGAAAATGCCTGTACCTGACAAGCCCGGCACCACAACAGGCATCCTCTTTTCCGCCGGCGGCGAAAACCATTTCACGGCAGGGAACATTGAACTCAGCATGGGCGGTGCTTGTCTCTACCGCGACCTTTACTTCCGTTACGACACCCTTTCGATGGGCGATGGCATGTTCTCGCGCATTCACCGCCTGCATGACGAACTGACCCCTGTGCACACTTTTTTTCAGGTGCAGATAACCCCCGACAGTCTTCCCGCTCAGCCCGAAAAAATGCTGCTGGCGCGCATCAGCCGCGACGGTCAATACGTTCCATATGGTGGAAAATGGACCGGCACTTCCCTTACGGCAAGCATCCGTTCATTGGGCGATTATGTTATCCTGATCGATACGGTGCCCCCGGTCATCACAGCCGTAAATATTGAAAGCGGAAGGATCGGCGACGGAAGGAGGACCGTGAAAATAAAGATCAGGGATGAAATCTCAGGCATCAGGCATTACCGCGCCACCCTGAACGGTGCATGGCTGCTGATGGATTATGATGCCAAGAACGACCTGCTCACCTACGAGATCGATGACCGCCTCAGGAAAGGGGTAAACGTTTTCAGGCTGGAAGTGAGTGATCAGCGCGACAATGTCACGGTTTTCGAAAAAACCCTGCTGCGGCATTAGGGGGCTGCGCTTCTCAAAAGCATTACGGTACCCTGCATGTTTGTGTTTTCCTGTCTGTCGTCTGCGTTGGTCCCGCCGCTGCGCACGATCCATACATAAATGCCCTCCGGGCAGGGCTCTCCGCGAAAGTTCCCGTCCCAGCCATCTGCAATGCTGTTGCTCTCGAAGAGCAGGGTTCCCCAACGGTCGTAAATATACATTATGAATTCGGCAATGTTTTCCCCTTTTGCCATGAAGAGGTCGTTCCTGCCGTCGCCATCCGGTGTAAAGGCATTGGGGACAAAAAGTACCGGGTTGCAGTTCCGTGCTTCCACCACGACGGTATCGCTCATCTGCCCGCAGGGGTTTGATATCATGACCCAATATTCGCCGCTTTCTTCAATCCACAGCCTCGTGCCATTGCTCTGGTCGCTCCATTGGAAATGGTGGAACAGGCTGTCGATGCCCGGATCCAGCAGCTGATGATGCCCAAGGCAGATGATGGTGTCGTTCCCCAGGCTGAATTGCGGGGCTGTTATACCGGTCAGCAGGATGCTGTCGGAAAACGAACATCCGTAAGCATCGGTTACGCTGAGCCGGTATAGTCCGGCCGCATGGGCCCCCAGGATGGGGGAAACGCTTCCGTTGCTCCATTCATAATGCTCATAATCACCTGCCGGGATGATGTCGATGATCTGTCCAGGGCAGATTGCCGTATCGGGGGGCAAGAGGGGCATGGGTGCTTCGGAGACGGATAGCGTAAACTGCCCGTAAACCTCCGAACAGCCCGATTTGCCATGGTAAGAGTAAGTTCCTGCCTTGCTGATGGTACGCTTCGGGTTCGTTGTGCCATCCTCCCATTGCAAATCCAGCAGGTCACAGGTTTTGCCCAGGTCGAGGGTGATGGAATCGCCGGGGCATATGGTGGTGTCGGGCCCCAGGAGGATGAGCGGGTCAATGGCAATTACGTCAACATCATCAATGTAATAGGAGCTGAGCGATGATGTCCAGCTTGTGAAGGACTCGATACTGATCTCATCGTTTGTGAGAAAATTCCCGATGGTCAGGTATTTTTCCCCGCCGGCGGCGGTATATTCGCCGTATATCTCCACCCAGCCCGTTTTATTGTTGAGGATATGACCCGGCGCGTTGCGGATGTGCGGCCCCTGCGGCAATTCAATCACAGAGGTGCCGGGCTGCGACAGCGGCTCTGGTGTAAAATGCGCCCCCATGCCGTCGATGGCGAAGCGGCTGATGTCGGCACAGGAAACATAAAAGGACACCCTGTATCTTTGGCCTGCCTGCATGGTGCATCCCAGCTCCGTTTGGATGTACTCACGGTATGAACCCTGCGTGGAGTAATAGCAGATGATGTGGGCATAGGCATTGCCGGAGCGCGCCGCCTGTATGCCGAACTGGTTTTCAGGTACGCTGAAGTTTCCGTTATTGCAGGCATGAAGGTAATCGGTCGTGCCATTTCCGGGCGAGAGCCAATGAGTGCAGAGGCTGATCTGCCCCTGTCCGGAAGGGCAGCCGTTCATCATCTCAAACTCACAGTTTCGCACCAGGTTCTGGCTGCTGAGGGCAGGGGAGATCATCAACAGCAGGGAAGGTAAACATAATGTATATAGAAGGCGCCTCATCACTCCATCATTACGCAGGCAAAACTATGGATAAAAATTCCTGTATGCAACAACGATTCAGTTTCAGGCGGGTTTTGATCAGGCATCGGGATTTTTGCCGGGGGCGAAAACCAAATGTATTACAGATTCAGCAGGCTGGCTTCATAAAGGAAATAATCCGACAAGGCTTTGCGTGTATAATTGGTCAGCCGTTTGGTAAGGCCGATGGTTGACCCTTTCAGCCGGATGTATTGCTGTATGTCGTCCAGGCAGCGTTCGCGGAATCCGTCCTGCCGGAAGACCTTGTTGACCAGTCCGAGGGAATGGGCTTCCTGTACGCTGAAAGCATCCCTGAACTGTATCTCGAGGGCCCGGGAGTGGTGGATATACTGTGAAAGGAAAAAAGGCAGGGCGCCTGAGGGATGAAGCCCGTATTTGTTATGGGCCATCACGAAACGGGAACCTTCCGATGCATAGCGGATGTCCATCGATAAGGCCGCACCGATGAAAGGCGTCACAACGTCGCCATGGATGCCGCTGAAACACAATTTGCGGAATTCCGACAAAACCTTGATGATCTTATTCAGGATGTTGATCTCCCTGAAGCGGATGTTCTTTTCCGTAAACTCCGGAACCTGGGATTCACTTCCCGGTTCGGGCATTGCCATGATGGTATGAATGAAGCTGTCATATTCCTGTTCACCCAAAATCATGTGTTCATTCGTGATGAAAAGTGCCTTCACCGAAGTGTTCCCTTCGGCAGACCTGATGTAATCGATCAGGATGTTGCTTTCGTTGATGTCGGTGACAAGGCCAAAGATCCCCTTTTTCAGAAAGATCTCCGCCACCTGCTCGTGTACGGATGCCTCGAAGGTTTCCCTGCTGATGTTTTCGTTCATAAAAACAACTTTTAGCGGTTATAACAATACTTTTGCGGGTTGCCGCAAAAGGCACCTTAAATATATACATTTTTTTTTGAATTCCGGTTCCTTTATAAGAATTTCCTGCCGGCTTGCGGCGGGAATCCTTCAGTAAAACTAAAAAAAACCGGCGGCAGGAGGGCATGTGTCTTCAGGAAAAAGCATTCCCGCCCGGGGAAACTTTCCACAGGATGCGGCCGGCATATGATTGCCATAAATCTATCGTTCATTTTGCATATATTTGCTCCATGAAAGAGACCATCCTCATCCTCGATTTCGGTTCGCAGTATACCCAGCTCATTGCCAGGCGTATCAGGGAACTAAACGTTTACTGCGAGATACATCCCTATAACAATATCCCTGCCATCGACGGGCATGTGAAAGGCGTGATCCTTTCGGGCAGCCCCTATTCCGTCAGGGGCAAGGGCGTTCCCAACCCTGACCTGGGCGGAATACGCGGGCATGTGCCAGTGCTGGGGATCTGCTACGGGGCGCAACTGATGGCCTGGCAACAGGGAGGGGATGTGGCACCCTCGGAGGTCAGGGAATATGGCCGTGCAAACCTTGCATTCATACATGACAATAACGAACTGATGAAGGGCCTGAGCAAGGGCAGCCAGGTATGGATGTCGCATGGCGATACCATCCTCAAACTGCCGGACGGCTTTGATGTGATCGGCAGCACCCACGACGTGGAGGTGGCCGGATTCAGGGTTGAGGGCGAAAAGACTTATGGCATTCAGTTTCACCCCGAAGTATACCATTCAACGGAAGGATCGCTATTGCTGAAAAATTTCCTGGTGGATATCTGTGGTTGCTCCCGCTCATGGACACCCGATTCCTTTATCGAAACCAGCATTGCCGGGCTGCGCGAACGGCTGGGGAACGACAAGGTGGTACTGGGCCTGTCGGGAGGCGTCGACTCTTCGGTGGCCGCCATGTTGCTGCACAGGGCCATCGGAAAGAACCTCCATTGCATATTTGTCGATAACGGGCTGCTCCGCAAAAACGAGTATTCGAAGGTGCTGCAATCCTACCATGGAATGGGCCTGAACGTGACCGGTGTCGACGCCGCCGCGCGCTTTTATGCCGCTCTCGGGAATATTTCCGATCCCGAAGGAAAACGCAAGGCCATTGGAAAAACCTTTATCGAGGTCTTCGATGAAGAAGCGCATAAGATCAGGGACGTTGAATGGCTTGCCCAGGGAACCATATACCCCGACGTGATCGAGTCGGTGTCGGTAAACGGCCCGTCGGCCACCATCAAATCACACCATAACGTGGGTGGCCTCCCCGACTTCATGAAGCTGAAAATAATTGAACCGCTTAATTCGTTGTTTAAAGACGAAGTGAGAAAGATCGGCCGTGCGCTGGAAATGCCCCCGGATATCCTGAACAGGCACCCCTTCCCGGGGCCGGGACTGGGCATACGGATCATCGGCGAGATCACGGCGGAAAAGGTCAGGATATTGCAGGAAGTGGATGAAATATTTATCGAAGGGCTGAAAAGCAACGGGCTTTACGACGAAGTGTGGCAGGCACTGGCAGTCCTGCTCCCGGTGCAGTCGGTCGGCGTTATGGGCGATGAAAGGACATACGAGAATGTTGTGGTACTCAGGGCCGTTGGCTCAACCGACGGCATGACGGCCGACTGGTCGCACCTGCCCTATGACTTTCTCGCGAAAGTGTCGAACGACATCATCAACCGCGTCAAGGGCGTGAACAGGGTGGTTTACGACATCAGTTCCAAACCTCCTTCAACCATCGAGTGGGAATAATGTGCCGGGAATTCCGCCATGCCGGAACCGGCTATAATAATATCAAAAACAGGGATGAGTAAACAATGTGTCAAACTTTTCGTGTTCCTCCTGGCGGTTCTTATTTCTGCCGGACCGCTCCGTTCCCAGGAAGCGGTTAAGTCGGAAGTGATCGAGAACATACAGGGAAGGGAGTTTTATATCCATACCGTTGAGCAGGGCCAGACCCTGTATGCCCTCTCCAGGCTGTACGATGTGCCCGTTGATGAACTGATATTCGAGAATCCGGAGGCCGCGGAGGGCTTATCGGTGGGGCAGTTGCTCAGGATCCCTTTGGTAAGCAGGGATAAGGTCATAGCAGGTGAGCTCAGGGATTCGGATTTCAGGTTTATCTTCCACATCGTGAAACAGGGCGAAACACTCTATGCCATTGCAAGGATCTATGATATTCCCGTTGCCGATCTTAAAAGGGCAAATCCCGGATGGGCAGAGGGGCTGCGCCCGGGTCAGTACCTGAAAATACCGATGAAGGATCCCGGGATCCCGCAGCCCGGCCACGCCGAAAAGCCTGACGAATCAATGACCGGCAGGCATGTGGTCAAGGCCGGAGAAACCCTCTACAGCATCGCCAGAAAATACAAACTCAATATTCATGAGATCAGGGCCGCCAACCCCGAAGCCGGCAATTCGCTCAGCATCGGACAGGAAATAATCATCCCCGAGCCGGGTTACCTGGATGAAAAGATTGAAAGGGATGAACTGTTCTATGAACATGTGGTGTCGGGAAAGGAAACCCTCTATGGCATAGCGCGGAAATACCGTATCAGCATCGACAGCCTGGTGGCTTTCAATGACGGGCTTACAAAAAATATATTTCCCGGCGAGGTGATCCGGATCCCCGTTCGGGAAAAACCGCAGGATTTCATCACGCACCGCGTGGACGAACGGACGAGGCTGAAGAAGATCGCATCCAAGTATTCGGTCAGCGTGTCGGCCATGAAAGACGCGAACCCTTCGAAGGGGAACAGGGTTTCACCCGGCGATCTGCTGCGCATCCCGCTGGGCCCCGCCCCGGCTGAGAAGCCCGCCGGACTAAACCTGGTGGTGGTTGAAAAGCCTGATGACATTCCGCCCGGGATTGTTGTCAGCGACAGCACCCGCTGTTACGAGAAGATGTTCAGCCACCGGCAGGAAGTCAGGGTGGCCCTCATGATACCCTTGTACACAGAAGAGGTTGCCGAAAGCGATCAGCCCGAAAACAATTCGGCCACGGCAAGCGGCACATTCAGGCCATTCAGCTTTATTCAGTTTTATGAGGGTGTCCTCATGGCCCTGGATGAGCTTGAAGGGCAGGGTCTGAAGGTCAGGCTGTATGTTTACGACGTGGATGACAAGGTGTCGAAAACCATTGGTGTTTTGCAGCGTCCTGAGCTTACCGGGATGGACATGATCATCGGCCCCTTCTATAGCCGGAACTTTAAACTGGTTTCGAACTTTGCCGAGATGTTCGGGATCCCGATCGTTAATCCGCTTACGCGACGCAATGAAGTTCTTACGAACCCGTATGTGATAAAGGTTAAACCTTCCTACGAAGCACAGCCCGCCCTGCTGGCGGCTTTTGTCGAAAAATACTACCGCGGGGCCAACATCATCATGGTCAGAAACAACCATTATCAGTTTTCGGAGCAATCCGGCGAGATCAGGAAGCTGCTCGAGGAAGTGACCCCGCCGGGGATCAGGATATCCAATGCCGTTTTGCTTGAAAAAATCACGGAATATTCAGCCGCCGATACCACCCTGGCCCCCGGGCAGCTCTTCGGCAGTATCAAGGTTGAAAACAGGATGATCTATACCGATATCGTAAAAAATGCAGCCGCTGACAGCACCTTCTTCCCCAACGGGATATCGGAGGTGATATACAGCACCGACAGCATAGCCGGCGTGATCAGCAGGGCATCCGTGGCCCGTAAGAACCTGGTGCTGGTGCTCAGCAACAGCGAAGTGTTCGCCCCCGAAATACTCACCCGCCTCAACGACCTCAAGGACACTTTTGATATTACCGTGGTCGGCATGCCCGAGTGGGGGCTCATCAGTTCACTGGAAACGGATTACCTGCTCGATCTGAACGTGTATTTTTTCGCCGATTCATACTATGATTACGATGACCCGCGCGTAAAGGCATTTGTCGGGGACTTCAGGAGGCGCTTTCAGACAGAGCCCGGCCAATATGCCTTCGAAGGCTACGACCTGGCCAGCTATTTCCTGGGTGCCCTGATGCGCTTCGGGCCGGATTGCAGCAAGTGCCTTCCGTTCTACGAGGAGCAGCTCCTGAAAAGCCGGATGCGGATGTCGCAGGCCTATCCGGCAGGATACGAGAACCTTTACTGGAATATCTGCAGGTACCTGAATTACAAAATGATCAGGGTACCCGACCTTCAATAATTCTTAATATTAAACGAAAGGATAAACAATGAAGAACAAAACACTGCTGATCCTTATAATTGCAATGGCTTTGAGTTCCTGCAGCAGGGTTGAGATCCAATACTGGGAGAACGGTAATACAAAATCGGAATTGCCCTACCGGAACGGAAAACTCAACGGTACTGCCCGCTGGTATTATGAAGACGGCACCATTCAGCATGAGGTTCCCTATGTGGATGATAAGATAGACGGGAACAGCATACGCTATCACGACAACGGCCGGAAGGAGTCGGAGGAAGAATACGTCAACGATCTGCGCCATGGCAAAGCCGTGGAGTATACCTATTCGGGTCTCAGGATTGAACAGAAGCTATACCGCAACGACACCCTGCATGGCAAATATATCAAATGGTATGCGAACCGTGAAGTACACATCACCGGCGAGTTCGTCAACGGCCTTTTTTCTGGTATCTGGCTTTATTACGACGAAAACGGCACGCTGATCGGGGAGGGCCGTTATGAAGCCGGCCACGGGACCCAGCGGTTCTGGTATCCCGACGGATCCCTGCGCACGCGCGTCGACTATGTGAACAACCTCAGGCACGGCCCCGAAATCCATTATTATCCCGACGGGACGCCCGAAAAGATCGTGGAATATGACTACGGGGATATCGTGGTGCAGATGGCGCCGCCCTGAATGTTCGCCTGAGGGAAATCAGCCAGGGGAAAGGGGAAGCACTGCCGGCGGTAATTATTTCCGGACAGGCTGTTTTAAGGGGATAAGCGGCTGTTAAAAAAAACTTTTGATTTTCTTGGTTTTGTATTTTTAATACCCATACCTTTGCCCTGTTAATTAATTAACAATGTTATTAATTCACAAAAATCCGGATATAAATTTTTAAAACTTTCAGGAAATGGATCTAGAAAAAATCATGAATGACCTCGCGAAAAAGCATCCGGGAGAATCCGAATATCTCCAGGCTGTGCGGGAAGTATTGGAATCGATCGAGGAAACCGTTAACGAAAATCCTCATTTTGAAACGGCAGGGATCATTGACAGGCTGATCGAGCCTGACAGGATCTTTACTTTTAAGGTTTCATGGATGGGCGATGATGGAAAAACCAACGTTAACCTCGGGTACAGGGTGCAGTTCAACAACGCCATCGGGCCATATAAGGGCGGTCTCCGCTTTCACCCGAGCGTAAACCTCAGCATCCTGAAATTCCTGGGTTTTGAACAGATCTTCAAGAACAGCCTTACCACACTGCCCATGGGCGGTGCCAAGGGCGGATCCGACTTCGACCCGAAGGGGAAATCAGATGCGGAGATCATGCGTTTCTGCCAGGCATTCATGATGGAGATCTGGCAGAATATCGGTCCTGAAACAGATGTTCCCGCCGGAGACATCGGCGTTGGCGGTCGCGAGATCGGCTACATGTACGGGATGTACAAGAAACTGGCGCGTGAAAATACCGGCGTTCTGACCGGCAAGGGCGTGAACTGGGGCGGAAGCCTCATCAGGCCGGAAGCAACGGGCTTCGGCGCCGTCTACTTCACCAAGGAAATGCTTGCAACCAAAGGCGAAAGCCTCGAAGGCAAGATCGTTTGCATCTCGGGCTTCGGCAACGTGGCCTGGGGCGCAGCCCAGAAAGTGAATGAGCTGGGTGGCAAGGTGGTTACCCTCTCGGGCCCCGACGGCTATATCTACGACCCGGAAGGCGTATCGGGCGAAAAGATCGATTTCATGCTTGAGCTGCGCGCCTCTAACCAGGATATTGTCAAGCCTTATTCATATGAATTCCCCGAAGCGCAGTTCCACCAGGGCAAACGCCCCTGGGAGGTGAAGTGCGATGTAGCCATCCCCTGTGCCACACAGAATGAACTGAACAAGGAAGATGCCGAAAACCTGATCAAAAACGGCTGTATCTGCGTTGCGGAAGGTGCTAACATGCCTTCCACACCGGATGCCATCGAGATCTTCCTCGAAAACAAGATCCTCTTCGGTCCCGGAAAAGCAGTCAACGCCGGCGGCGTTTCCACCTCGGGACTCGAGATGTCGCAAAACTCCATGAAACTCAACTGGCCCGCACAGGAAGTTGATGAAAGGCTTCACCACATCATGGTCAGCATACATGAGGCCTGCGTTACACACGGACGCGAAGAAGACGGATATATCAACTACGTGAAAGGCGCCAACGTGGCCGGCTTCCTCAAGGTGGCCAATGCCATGCTCGACCAGGGACTGGTTTAATTTTCATTGTATTAAATAATGCGCGCCCGGGCTTTCAGATGAAAGTCCGGGCGCTTTGTTTTTTTTCGCTCGTTGAAATTACAGCAAGGGTTCCAGCTTTTCCGCCCAAAGCCGGTAACCGGCTTCCGACAAATGCCCGCCGTCTGTGGTATAGGCTTCCTTCATCTCTCCGTTTTCGAGAAAAGCCGGGTAAAGATCAAGGTAGCGGAGGCTGCGGCGCCGGCAATAGGCGCCAAGCTCCTTGTTGATGTGCCGTATGCGACGGTTCAGCAAATCGCCGGTGCCCAGCAGGGACTCATTCACGGGGAGCAGGCTCTGTACGAATAATTCAACCGATGTCGACTCCGTCTGTATCTCCTCAATGATCAGTTGCAGGTTCTCGATGATGTCGTCGCTGTCGAAGTCGTTGAAAACATCATTGATGCCGATCATGAGAAATATCTTGCTGCAGGGCCTGTCGAGGATGGCTTCCAGCCTTTCGAGCAGGCCGAAGGTGGTGTCGCCGGCAATGCCTTCGTTAACAATGGGTTTCCCGGGGAAAAACCTGCCGAGCTCAAACCACTCGGTGAGGCTGTCGCCCAAAAATACTATGCTGTTATGGTTCTGCATTCGCGTTTCGATTGGAGAGGGTTGCAAATATAGGAGGTTGACCGTTTAATTCCACAGTCCGGGAAGAGAATTTCCGCAATTTCCACAATTGCCTTTTCTGATGTTGTTTTGTATGACCCGGTAGCCTTTCCTTTCGATGGCCGTGGCTCCGCAATGCGGGCAGATCGTATTTTCGGCATCGCCCCCCGGCACATTTCCGATATACACATGGTCGATGCCCTCCGAACGGGCAATCGTCCTGGCCTTCTTCAGCGTTTCGTAAGGGGTGGCCGGCAGGTTCCTGAGCTTGTACATGGGGTGGAAGCGACTGAAATGCAGGGGGAAATGGCTGAATCCATTCGTTGCCAGCCAATGGCACATTTTTCTGACCATGTCCATGTCGTCAGTCCAGGTGGGCACCACCAGGTTGGTGATCTCCAGCCATACACCTTCGTCCCTGAGTATTTTCAGGCTGTTGAGAACAGGTTCGAGGGTTCCGGCATTCAGCATTTCATAGATATCGTTGTCGAAACTCTTGAGGTCGATATTGGCGGCATCGAGGTGCCTGGCAATCTCCTTCAGCGGCAAGGGGTTGATATAGCCGGCGCTGATGAATATGTTTTTAATGCCCCCCTGTCCGGCAATCCTGGCCGTGTCGAAGGTGTATTCATAAAAGGCAATGGGTTCGGTATAGGTATAGGAGATGGATGCACAACCGGCCCTGATGCATTCACGCAGCACGTCTTCCGGCATCAGGTCGTAGTTGCGTGCATCCAGGGGGCTGAGCTGTGAGATGTTCCAGTTCTGGCAGTTGAGGCAGGCCAGGTTGCAGCCCGCCGTGGCAATGGAGTAGCTGGTGCTGCCGGGCAGAAAATGATAAAGGGGCTTCTTTTCGATGGGGTCGATATGTACGGCACAGGGGTTGCCGTAGGCGATGGAGTATAACTTATTGTTCTTAACGGTACGCGTGCGGCAGTCGCCCGTTTCACCTTCCTTCAGATTGCAGGCATGCGGGCATAGCTTGCATTTGATGCCCCGCGGGGTATTGATATAATGCCGGGCTTCGGTGCTCCACTTCCACAGGCCGTCGTCGCCCCCGGCAGGAAAGCCCTGCATGCCTTCCAGCGCCCTGCCGGCCGCACGCAGGCCTGAGAAGCCTGCTGCCAGTCCGCAAGCGCCCAGCAGGGAGCATTTGATGAATTGTCTTTTCGATAAGCCCGAAGCCATGGTATCATGTTGTATGCCTCAAATATACAAAAAATGGCTTTCAAATCCGGAGATCCGGCGGCGATTTTACCGTATTTGCGCGGTGAACAGGGCGGATTGTCACCACCCCGGGAATCATGTTTTGAGCCTGTAAAGGATGACGATGGCCGTGAGCAGGTTCATGCCCGCCAGCAAAAAGCCCGTGGTGGTCATTCCCAGGACCGGGAAGATAAAGATTGCCGTGAGGAAGACGCCGAATGCCGACCCGGCCAGGTCGGCGCCGTAGGTGGCCGAAGCGGTGGAGGGGATGCTGCTTTTTCGCAATATGGTGGCCATCCTGTACTGTATGCCGGTGATGGAGGCAACCGCAAAGGTCAGCATCACCAGCAGTAAGGCCGGCAGCCAGGCGGGCAGGCCCTGCCATGCAAGCCCGGTAACGGCAAAAGGGAGGAGGCCGGCCACGGCCGCCAGCAGCAACTGTATCCATATGTAGTGTTTCTTTTCCTTTCCCGCCAGCCTGTGCAGGAACCCGGCCCCGAACGCGAGTCCCGCCATGAAGGCCATGATGATCAGACCGGCCATCTGGTAAATGTAACCGTACACCACCTGAAAGGCGATGAGCATGACGAATTCAACGGATGCAGCCGTGAAGCCGCCGGTGAACAGGCCCAGGTCGACCGGCTTCAGCCAGGGCAGAAAAAGCAACATCATCAGCAAGGGCACCAGGGCCACCGGCCAGAGGGGTATCCCCAGCATGCCCAGCCACTGCCTGATGCTCATATAAGCCGCCAGGGGTGAGAAGTCCCTGTTTATCTTCGCTTCGCGGTCGAGCCCTTCCAGGATCATCCCGGCCCTTTCGTCCATCCGGCGGTCGTCGAGGTAATACTTGTTCACATAAATGGCAGATATGCCTTTCTCTTCCACAAGGGTGGTGATATCGCCCTGCAGCGGCCGCGCAGAGGCCAGGAACCAGCTTTGCCGTCCCGGGATGATGCGAAGGTGTTTGAAGTTGTTCTGCAGTGTTTGATAAACCGTTGAGTACAGCATACGGGTATTGTCATCCAGGTAGTTGCCTGCCGGGGGCAGCCCCAGCGAGAAGATGCCGTCAGGGCGGAGCGCCCCGTTGATTTTTTTAAAGAAGCCGTCGGTGTAGAAACGGTTGTCGGCCACCGTGGCCGGCGCGTCGAGGCTCATGATGATGACATCATACTGCTTGCCGGCATGGTGCAGGAAGCGGATGGGGTCGGTAATGCCGATGCTGACCTCTGCGGGCAGGGGTATGTCCATGATGCGGGTGGCGGCATCCAGCATCCAGGGGTCGCGGGCAATGTAATCGACACGGGTGCCGGGGTACTTGAGCACTTCGGCTGCCGCGGCATCCCAGCCACCGGCCAGCATCAGCACATCGCGGGGCGAGGGGTGCAGGGCCATGGGAAAATGTACACGCTCTTCCACCGAGGGCAGGGCGGTGTGCAGGGCAAGGGGCTTTCCATTGCTGTACAGGTGGTAGCCGCCCCCGTAGGCAGTGACCACCAGTTTGCCAAAGGGTGTGTCGCGGCTGGCCACCACGTCCTGCCGCGGATAGAGGATCTGTGCCGCCCGTACATCCGGGTCGATGACCAGCAGGGGCAGCCCCGCCGCCAGGGCCAGCAGGGCCAGTATTCCTCCCTGCAGCCTTTTACGGCCGGCAAGGGAAAAGCCGGCCGCGGCCAGCAGGTTCAGCACAAACAGCAGCGACAAGGTGGTAAGGCCATTGAGGTGATATACCACGACAAAGTTGAAAAGCAGGCCGCCGGCAAGGCTGCCGGCCGCCTCCAGGGCATAGATGCGGGAGATGCTGTTACTGCCTTTCAGCTCCGACAGTGCTGCTGCCAGCAGGGTGTACAGCATGCCCGACACCAGGCAGAAAGCGCCCAGGCCGCCAAGGCTCACCAGCAGGATGCCCTGAAGGCTTTCCATCTCGCCGGGCGTGAAAAGCCGGGCATGCAGGAAAACAGCGAAAATGGCCCCGGCAATGGGGAAAAGGCCGTTCATGACCAGGATGAGCGTGAGTTGCCCGGCAGCCCGGCCCGGACGGTAGAGCAACCTCCCGGCCCAGGCACCCGCAGCGGTCAGCAGCATCCAGAAGGCCAGCAGGATGCCGATCACCAGCTCGTTGCCGCTGAACAATCCCAAAAACTCCCTGATCAGCACCAACTGGACAATAAAGCAGTTGATGCCCATCAGCAGGGCAATGGCATGGTAGCGCTCCGTTCCGGTCATTTTCATCCTCTTGCGGCTTTTCGTGTCCGGCAGCCAGCCGTCGTACGGTTGTTTTATTCCGGGCGCCCGGAATAAAAAAGATATTTTCACAGGAAATCCCCTTCCCTTACCCTCAAAGATAGGAGTTTTTGACTTTGGCCTGGGGGGCGAAGACAGTTTTCGTATCTTTGTTAGGCACCTTTTTTATGAATACCATTATGATGATGACCGGAAAAACTATCTCAATTATGATCATTCTTTCCCTATTTTCAGGAGGATGCCGCGGCCAGCAGGCCAAGGATGAGCCTGTAAACCGCAAGCCCTATGCAGCCGGAAGGTTTTACAGCGGCGACGCCTCCGCACTCAAAGCCGACCTGAAGGACTTGTTCTCAAAGGCAAAAGAACCCGGATACGAAAATGTGCGGGCTGTGATCGTGCCCCATGCCGGCTATCCCTTTTCGGGCATTGTGGCCGCTTCGGGCTACAGGCAGGTAGATCCCGCCGCCGACTATGAACATGTTTTTGTTATTGCCACCAGCCATACCGATTACTACCCCGGCGCTTCCATATACAGCAAAGGCAATTACGAGACACCGCTCGGTGAGGTGGAAGTGGACCGTGTACTGGCGCAAAAACTGATCGATGAGAACAGGGTTTTCTCTTTTCAGGCCAGGGCGCACCAAAGCGAACACAGCCTCGAAGTGCAACTGCCATTCCTGCAGTATTACCTGCAGAAACCCTTTCGCATAATCCCCATCGTGATCGGAACACGCGAGCCGTCGGCATGCGCTGAGATCGCGGAAGCCCTGCGCCCCTATTTCAACCCGCGCAACCTCTTTGTGATCAGCACCGACTTTTCGCATTACCCATCCTATGAAGATGCCAGAAAGGTGGACCGAAAGACAGCCGATGCCGTTACGGCCAACTCCTGCGATCATTTTTTGAAAGTGCTCAGGGCAAACGAGGCTTCGGGGATCAGCAACCTGGCCACCGCCATGTGTGGCTGGAGTTCGGTGCTGACTTTGCTGAACCTCACCGAAGGCGACCCCGCTTATGAATACCACCAGGTACAATACATGAATTCGGGCGACTCCGATTATTTTCCCGACAAAAGCCGGGTGGTGGGATACTATTCCATCGTGGTGACCGAAAGCGGGAGGGAAGGAAAGAATGATGCCGCCGGCAATGGGTTTACCCTCACCGATAAGGACAAGTCGGACCTGCTGGCGATTGCCCGCCTCACCATGGAGGAGTATGTAAAGAAAGGCAAAACGCCCAAATTGGATATTTCGGGGTTTTCCGAAAACATAAAGCGGCACGGCGGTGCCTTTGTGACCCTGAACAAGGAAGGGCAGCTGCGGGGATGCATCGGCCGCTTCGAGGCCGATGCGCCTTTGTATGAGGTGGTGCAGGAAATGGCAAAAGCCGCCGCAACCAAAGATTATCGTTTTCCGAAGGTGAAGGAGGAGGAGTTCGGCGATATCGGGATCGAGATCTCCGTGCTCACGCCCATGCGGAAGATCGAATCCGTTGAAGAGATAGAGCTGGGGCGGCATGGCATCTACATCAGGAAAGGGCAGGCAAACGGGACCTTCCTGCCGCAGGTGGCCACCGAAACCGGCTGGAACCTCGAAGAGTTCCTCGGGCATTGTGCCCGCGACAAGGCCCGTATTGGCTGGGATGGCTGGAAATCAGCCGACATATATGTTTATGAAGCCCTCATCTTTCACGAATGAACGAACCAGGGAACAGGAAGTGGCACTGAGCTTTTCCGGTACCCTTCAACCAACAAAAATATATTTATGAAACCAGACACTGCTTATAACATGAAAAAAAGCCTTTTGCTGCTTATGGCCCTGGCATTTACGGCATCGCTGCCGGCACAGGAACGCGAAATCCCTGAAAAACAAAAAATGCACTTTGAGGTGCCCGATGCCCGCTCGGAGTATTCCCGGCCTGAAAAAGCCGAAACCTCGCCGGCATATAAATACACAGGCAGCGGCATCTTTACCACACAGGTCAATGTGAACGCCGACGGGAACAACATTTTGGGCGATGCCGCCAATGAGCCCACCATAGCCGTTGACCCGACCAATCCTGACCGCATGATGATGGGATGGCGGCAGTTCGACGATGTGGGCAGCTCCTTCAGGCAGGCGGGCTATGGCTATTCAACCGACGGCGGACAAAGCTGGACCTTCCCCGGATCCATACAGCCCGGGGCATTCCGCTCCGACCCCGTCCTTGATGTGGATGCCGACGGCTGCTTCTACTACAACAGCCTTTCGGTTACATCATCCGAGGATTTCTTTTGTACCGTCTTTAAAACCACCAGCGACGGCTTTGAATGGGATAACGGCACCTTTGCCCATGGGGGCGATAAGCAGTGGATGCGCATCGACAGATCGGGGGGTGCCGGAACGGGCCATAATTATTCGTTCTGGACAAGATTCTACAGTTGGTGCTACCCGGGATTTTTCACGCGTTCCACCAACCTGGGGATCAGCTATGAGCCCTGCATACAGGTGACGGGGACGCCTTACTGGGGCACCCTGGCCATCGGCCCCGAAGGGGAATTGTATATCGTGGGCGGAGGCAACGACGACGATATCATGATCATCCGTTCCGACAATGCGCAGGTACCCGGATCGACCATCGAATGGCTCGACTATTCGGCGGTTGACCTGGGCGGCTATGTATGGGGATGGTCGCCCGTGAACCCGCAGGGCCTGCTGGGGCAGGTATGGGTAGATGTGGATGTGTCGGACGGCCCCGGAAGGGGCAATGTGTATGTACTGGCCTCGGTGGTGCACCCGCCCAACGATCCCGCCGACGTGATGTTTGCCAGGAGCACCGATGGCGGGCTGAGCTGGGACCCGCCCCAGCGTATCAACGACGATCCCGCCCCGGGCAGGTACCAGTGGTTCGGGACCATGTCGGTGGCACCAAACGGCCGTATCGACGCCGCCTGGCTTGATACCCGCGTCGATCCCTCTAACGGATACCAGTCGGCACTCTTCTATTCCTTTTCGGTCGACCAGGGACTGACATGGTCGGTAAACGAACAGCTGTCGCCGGCCTTCGACCCCCACCTGGGCTGGCCCCAGCAGGAGAAGATGGGCGACTACTTCCACATGGTGTCGGACGATGGCGGGGCGCACCTTGCCTGGTGCAATACCCTGAACGGCGAACAGGATGTTTACTATTCCTATATTACCCCCACCGGCGTTGGTGCCGGCGAAATTACGGCCGGCAGGGAATTTGCCGGGCTGACCGCAGCGCCGAACCCCTTCGGACAAAAGGCCAGGCTGCGTTATACCCTGGGTGCGCAGGCGCATGTGCGGCTGGTGGTGTACGATATCTTTGGGAAAGAGGTTGCGGCGCTGGTCGACAGGGTAGAGGCGGCAGGGACCCATACGGTCTGGTTTTATGGAGAAGGATTGCCCGCCGGCCTGTATTTTGCACGGCTCAGCGCAGGCAACAGGCATGAAAGCCTGCGCCTGGTCGTGACAGGCCATGGATATTGATCCCCTGAGGGGAGATGGCCCGGCAGGCTGAACAGGCATTGATCAATCATTTCATCCCATGAAAGGATATATTCATGTTTTAACCGGCAACGGCAAGGGCAAGACCACCGCGGCCCTTGGTATGGCTATGCGTGCCGCAGGCGCCGGCATGCAGGTTTTCATTGCGCAGTTTGTAAAGGGAATGCCTTATGCCGAGCATCAGATACTGGATGAGCTGGCGCCCCGGATAAGTTACCGCCAATATGGCCTGGATTGCTTTATCGTGAACAGGCCAACGCCCGCCGATGTGCAGGCCGCCCGCAAGGGGCTGGAAGAAGTGTCGGGCATAATTATGGCCGGCAGGCACCAGCTGGTGATACTGGACGAAGCCACCATCGCCCTTTATTATAAGCTATTCACTTTTACAGAGCTGATGAAGCCCCTCAGGGCCCGGCCGCCTCATGTGGAGATCGTCATCACCGGCCGTTATGCCCCCGCGGGCCTGATCCGTGCCGCCGACCTCGTCACCGAAATGCAGGAAGTGAAGCATTACTATCAAAAAGGCGTGGAAGCCCGCAAAGGCATTGAGTTTTGATGCCGTGCCAGCCGAAAGCCGGTGGCGGGAATGGCTGATCGACCGGCAGCCGGGCGTATTCAAATCACCTGAACAGGATCACAAAAGTTATGCTGTCGTTTATTCCGATTACGGTTGAATCACGATCGGCAATATCGGTTCCATGGTCAAAAATGTAATTGATTCCACTGGCTAAAGTATCCCCGTAAACGGATAAGTCGCTTTTCCCGATCCCGGTAAAAAACAGATCATTCTGATTTTTCGTTACACAATAGGTGAGTTTTGTGTCAACGAAATGCAACTTTTGCAGGCCAGGTGGGCCGGTTTGGAATTCCTGCCAGTTGTATCCTCCGCTGGCCGTTGTTAAAACGGAACTTCCGTTGCTTCCCGAAAGGAAGAGGTGGAGGACAGAATCATTGATCAATAATGAATCCGCTATCCCGATGCCCCCGAATTGAATACATTCTTCTCTTAATAATGAATCCTTGTAGTAGAGTTCGTATCCGGAAGAATGACTGCCCATGCACATGGGAATGTTCTGGTAGTGGACAAATGCGGTTTTCCATGGCCATTCATAGGGGTCAGGGATTTCGCCAGCAGTCTTGTCGTTCTCTTTTTGGCATGAAACAAGCAGCGCCAGCATCGACAGCGTCAGGAATATTTTCTTCGTCATCTTTATTTTTTTTAATCATGTTCCCTTGTCAGCGTTCCCTGTTTGGCTGCCGGCGGGCAGCTATCAATTCCGGCGGGCGATTTACCCGTTGAATTTTCATAGATACACGAACAGTAAAAATACCAAAAATCTTTCAGAAATGCTGCTGCCTGCCCGGCTTTCCTTTAATAAGAATACTTGTGGATATTATTTCCTGAATTTTTTTTCAACCTCTTCCTTAAGCGCAAGATTCATTTGATGATAACCAGTTTCGGTCTTTTTTATCATACTGCCCATGAATAAGACCATTGGTCCCGTAAATCTTTCAATTTGCCGGAACCGGGTTTTGCCATCCGGAGCAGGTTCGAGCAGAAAGGCATGGTCGCCACGGTAGATGATCTTAAGAAAACTTCCGCCCCAGAGAATTTTTTTGCAGGGTATTACTTCGTAAACCACGGGTTTAAATGTCATTGGTTTCAATCCGGGCGGGACAACCCTGATGCGCATGCGTTCACCCGCCTGCAGCGTTCCTTCGGCCATTGGAATAAAGGCGTTCCACGATCCCCATGATTTGAAATCCACGAGCACTTCCCAGACTTCATCAGCTTGCGCATCGATATCTATCCATGCATTGATTATGCGATGCAGTGATTTGGCGGTTTTTTTCTTTTTCATGGCGGTGGTATTGACCGGTGCGCAACTTATCAATGGGAACGTTCCGGCAATAGCAGTAACAGTTGATTACCTCCGCAGATTGCGTTTGATTTGAAAAATTACATTTCTTGCGGGACCTTTATCCGGATCTGCTTCACCATCTGTTTTTTATTTGCTGTATGCCGGGATATATCGCCAAATTTCAACAAATTTCCCATCTTCTGTCAGAAATTCGGCCATTGCCGGCACTTCAATCAGTTTCCCTTCAATCACGGAATGGTATGAATAGCGAACCGCAACCCGGTTTCCCTCCGCGATTATGTTATCGATCTCAATTTTAATGCTTTCGAATGGCATACGGGCTTTTTTCAAATATTCAATGAACTCCTGAACATTGGTTGTTTTGATCTTTCCGGCATCGTAATACCTGCAATTTGGTGCGATGAGCTCATTTACGGCATTTTCATTCCCCTGGGCAACCACTTCATTAAAAAAGTGAATGACCCTGGCTTTGTTTTCTTCGGTTTCCGCAACATTTCCGGGCTCCAATGCTTCTGTACCGGTTTCGGGAGGTGAAATGCATGACGGAACAGCAGATCCTGCAATAAGGAAGACGAGCAGATATAGCGGCCAGATCCTCCATGATAAGATTTGTGACATAGGCTGTTTTTTTTAGATGATGAACGGAAAAAAACCAGGATGCTGCAAAAGGCGACCCGCCGGCATGTGCCTTGCCGGCTTATTGGTTTTTAATACACGAAAGGTAAGAAAAAAATGCATAATGGGGCTTCCGTTGCGCGGAAGATTGACGATTCGGTGTTGACAATTTTCAATTTTCCCCGTCCCGGAGCCTGTCCTGAGTCCTTCACTTCGTTCAGGAGAAACTTTAGCGAAGGGTCCCCCGCCGCACCTTTAATCCTTTAACAAGCGGATTCCAGGCTGCAACGCGCGCCAGGGGGGTTGATTCCGGACCTTGTAAAGCTGCTAAAAGGAGATTGCCCCTCCCTGATACACGGAGTGTAACACTGCGGAAGCCGGCAAGGGCATTGAGCTTTGATGCTGATGGAACCGGTTCCCCGGTAAGTTCCCCCAAACGCCGGCCATCGGATATCGTGCGATCACGGGGGGCGCAACTTCAAGGCAGGCTGGCGCCGCACGAAGCCTTGACAATAAGCAACTGAAACTTATATTCTCTCATACAACCCGTAAATAACAGGATTCCCTTCTCTTAAGCTAATCGTAAAGTCATCAAAAATAAAATTCTTTTTGCCTTTGTTCCAAATGTAAATTTTTATAAAAATATCATTGCATTTCAGGTATATGTCAGACAATTTAATGGAGTGATGAACCATAAACCATTCGGATTCTTCTTGTTGCGGCAAAACAAAATCATTGAACTCGGTTCCGCCCCAATAGATCATTTCAGCACTTGATTCTAATGAAGCAACCAATATCACTCCGTCCAAATTTTCCTTAGTACTTACTTTCACGGATACATCAATGAAATTATTATCATTTTTTATAATATCATTGAGTGGTACTGAAAATGTTGGCCCCCATTCAATATCACCATCCATCAAAAAAGCATTGTCCCTTGTAGTGTCATTTATTGAAATTATTCTTGCGGTATCTATTGAATTCCAGTTTTCCGGCATAGCAGAATCGAAACTCAGATAATTAATTGTATTTATCGTTGTAGCGGCTTGTTTTGAAAACAAATAGGTTGTTCCTCCAAAGTAGTTGTTTTGAATTTCAATATCGGGGAAATAATCCTGAACCAGGGGAACGATGTTCGGTGAGGCTGAAGACAAGCAACCCAGAAATAATTTATCATACGTATCTTTTACATTCTCAAGATAGGTCTTGAATTCTTTAATATTCTGAAAGGAGTTGGAATATTGGACAAAGCCTGTATCAATATTTAATCTGGAAATGTAATAGTCTGATATTATTTCGTGAGAATCAATTATAAATACAGTATTACTGCTTTCCTTTTTGATATTCCAGTAATCTGTCAGTATGTATTCATAAGCAGATCTGAAAAACATCTCATAATGTTTCCTGCTATAAATTAGGGTTATAACATTGGTTACAAGGATTGCCGAAACTAATATTAAGTTGACATATGTACTTTGTTTTTTAATAAATCCAAACAGGACAAAAAACAACAATGGAAAACTAAAAATCAATACAGAGTATTGCAGTACGGCAGTTAAATACCGTGAATAGAAAAACCCAATTAAAAATGGAATAATAAACCAGGCAAACGACAATGCTATCAGCTTTATGTTAACAGCATTTTTTTTCGAATATAATAATCCAAACAAGATTATTGCAAGGGTTAAGGCGATTACCAGTGGCGAATAATGAAAGATGTAGTAAATAAATTCGATAAGAAAGTCATTCCGGGGCTTTCCCAACCATCCTTCAACACCACCGATATTCAATTGATAGAAGAAAATTTTTAAATGAGGGATATACAGAATGAAAATTATCAGCCCGGATAATAAATATTTTATCAATAACTTTCTTTGAATGAAAAAAACACCGCTTATCCCTACAATTGCAGCAAACAGTAAGCTGAAATGGTGATTGTAGGCACATAAAGATGCAGAGATTATAAACAGCAAACTATTTTTATTAAAACCTTTGCCGGGCTTCAGCATAAGGTTACTCCAATAGTGGATCATGAGCAATGAGAAGAACATCCCGCTTATGTACGGCCTGGCTATCAGGCTATACATGACTGTAAACTGAATGCTGGCCATATATGCAGCAGATATAAGTCCGACAGTCTCATTGAACCACTTTTTCCCAATAATGTATATTAGATAAACCGACAATACACCAAAAACGGTAAACGGCAGTTTTACAATCCATTCCTGGTAGCCAAATAATTTTGTCCAGTAATATAAAAAAACCTGAATCCCGGCAGGGTGTCCGTCAATAATAATGCCTTTTTCTATTAGTTCTGAAAGGCTGTCATAATTCAAACGAAACAATGCACTAAACTCGTCATGGGTAAAAGGAATTTCGAGATAGTTAAAAAATCTCAGGATTATTGCAATTGATAGGATTAATATTATGATGCCTCTGTTTGTCAGTTTCATTCATATGCATTATTGCTGCCAGCGTGTCACAGATATGTGCCATGCCGGCTTATGGTTTTTTAATACACGAAAGATAAGAAAAAAATACGGAATGGGGCTTCCGCTGCGCGGAAGATTGTCGATTCGGTGTTATCCATTATCCATTTTCCCCGTCTCGCGAAAAACCCTTTAACCACCTACGTTTCGGGGCAAGCACTAAAACCCCGAGTAATCGGGGCAAGCACTAAAACACTGAAACACTGAAACACTGAAACCCACGAGGTCTCGGGGCAAGCACTGAAACCCCGAGTAATCGTGGCAGGCACTGAAACACTGAAACACTAAAACACTGAAACACTGAAACACTGAAACACTGAAACCCCGAGTAATCGGGGCAGGCACTAAAACACTGAAACACTGAAACACTGAAACACTGAAACACTGAAACACTGAAACACTGAAACACTGAAACACTGAAACACTGAAACCACCGAGTTCCCGGGGCAGTCCAATGTGATTTCGCGATTGAACGATTGAGTTATTGAACGATATTCGAAAATGTCATCCCGACCCCGTGTAAACGGGGGAGGGACCACCCGGCCGTTTGGCTTTAAGCCATCAGATACCACCCGCCGGCGGAGGGGTTTCAGGCATAGACGCGCGCAGGAACGAGCACGACAATGTGTAAAACAGCGTTGGCTTTCTATTCAATGAATTTCTGAAATTTTCTCCAATGTTTTCCTAATTCCCGCCATACATCATTAAAATCCGGTATTCCGGTCATTTGATTTGACAGGTGATCTTTCCAGTGTTTTGCAAAGGTTTTTTCCTTTTGTTCGATCACTTTGGTCAATTCTTTTGGATCATAGCCCTTATGCTTTGTCTTGTCCTGAAAGGCGAAAACATGATCTTCAATGTTCTGTCCATCTACTTCAAACATGTACCAGAGGTCGTAAATGTCTCTGGGAGCAGTACGCTGCATAATAGAACGCATCTTTTCCGCAATCACTTCTCCGAGTGAGTAACAGAATATGCTGTATTCTTCTTCAAGGTCTGAATATGTATTGATTATTTTCTTTTCTTCTGGTGGGTTGCAGATCAGTTCATCCTGGCTGATGTCAACTTTGATATCCTTATTGGCTCCCGCTCCGCCTAATGGTCCGGTATAGGCAAGATAGAAATTTAAGTACCCGGTTTCATACTGTGTTTCATTCTGAACCGACAGCGAAATCCGGGATTCCTCATATACCCATTTGATCAATTCGTTGAAGGAGACTTTTATGGCCTCAATATCAAAGTCTTTTCCTGTGAAAGTAAAATCAAGGTCTTCCGAAAAACGGTAATCAGGGAAATATACCTTTTTCAGCACCGTGCCGCCTTTGAAAACCAGGTTCTCTTTTAAGAATGAATTGTTTGCAATGCCATAGGTAACCCAGGAAATGACATAATTCTTTTCAATTTGCGTGTCTCGTACGCCTTCCTTTCCGGCTATAGATTGTATTTCTCCTGGTTGGATCAACGATCTATGTTTTTATTGAGTCAAGAACTGTTTTAAAATCAATATTGTCTATGATGCCCCATTTTGAGTTGTAGTTCCCATGTTTGTCAAGTGACGGATCTAATGGAGCGTATGATGATGAAATTTTTCCGGTAATGAATTTTTGTAATTCCGGGTAAAGCTCAAGGGTGCTAATTATAAAACCAAGCCGTTTATATACGGCCTGAGTATTGAATGTTGAAAGGTACTCCTGAAATCTTGTTGGTTGCAGTTTTTCTCTGCTTTTGTACAGTGCTTTGGTTATTTCAGTAATGCCTCCGGCATAGTCCGGTTTGTAAAGACAATCCAGGAATGTCTTTTCGAGATCGCTGCAGTTTACCTTGTGAAAGTCGTCAACCCAGTGCTTTTTGTAGCCAAAGAACCGGTTTTTGCTCAAAGTGATGAATTCAAACCGGACATTCTTTACTTGTCGGACTTTGGGCTTCACCTGTTCATGTGTAACCACCTGCTCTACCATGGATGGTTGTGTGATCAATCCGTGAATATCCAGGGCACTGTAAAATCCGACATAATATTTCCCGGGCTTTACCATGGCTTCTGCGGTCAGGTGCCAGTTCGGTATGTATTGATCCGGTTTTTGTTCGTAAGGAATACGGTGATATAAGCCTTCCTTGATACGCATAATCACACCCCTCTTTGTCATATCGCTGAGAAGTTTTCGTACAGTTGTGTTGTCCCTGCCGGAAAGGATTTCCGTTGCTTCCTTCAAGGTAAAGAATTCAATTTTCCGGCTGATAAGTCCATCCAAAAGCTCTGAAGATCTGTATGAAATACCTCTATTCATATCCTTTAGGTGAGTTTTAAGCTCACAATTAAGATGCAAATATAAGAATTTTTGTAAAAATTGCTATCTTTGTATTCAATATGGCGGATGGGTAGATTCATTTCATTGCAGCGGGTAAATACGTGAGCGGCGCCCCCCGGTCAACCATGGCCGGGGCCGGGTACTCGACTAGCTGCTGGTTTTGTTATTATTCAAATATTCTTTCCTTTCCAATCATATCCTTGATTTTTTCGATATGCTTGATTTGATTTTCCTTAGATTCTCCATTTTCTACAGCTTCCTTTAGCATTCCAAGCATTTCATTTATATTACCATATTCGATAGTCTTATTCTGTTTTAAAATGATTCTCAAAACGTCTTTAAGTCTATTTGATTTCACAAGAAAAGTTCCTTTGGGAACATAGTTAACTTCTTTCAACACGCAATCACCATAGAATAATACTATTGAATAAAATGGTACATTATTATAAAGATTCAGGTTTTTTTTCAATTCACTAATATGCTTATTGTTTTGCATTATAGGATTAAAGAAACGATATTTCTCTTTACCATATGCTAAAACTTGAGTCCACTGAGACTGATTTCCATTTCCATATATCCAGCCACTGTAATCTTTAATTTCAAAAACAATTATTCCTGCCTCTGTTAAAACTACCAAGTCAATCTGTGAAATTTCACCGTTTTTCTTACATACATACAAGTCGTGAAAAATCATTTTTGCTGGTATGCCGTATTTTAAAAGTTTAACAACTAAATCTCTTTCTGACCGTGTACCTCTTTTTGTTTTCGTAACTGTTCTCAACAGTTGTGTGTCTCGTACTTTTCTATATATTAATAAACTAACAACCAGGATGATGAAGGCGATAATTCCTTTGCCAATGAATGAGATTTTTTTATTAAAAGATTGAAAACTTGTATTCTGTTCAGTTCTACTATACTCTAAATATTCAGAATAGGCATACCCTTTTTTTTCAAAATACTTGATTTGATACCAATTGTTTTCTTTTTTCAATACTTCAACTTCATTTCCTCTCTGTAATGTAAAAATTACCAAGTATTGTGTACCTGCAGCAGTTCTTACATTTAAGTCCGTTGTTGCAGTATAATATTCCTTATCAGTTGAGAATGAGATTAAATTTTCATTTACAATAAATACGGTTATTATAAGCAGAACCGTTACAATAACAATGCCTTTTTTTTTATTTATTTTTGTTCTTCTTGTCATTTCTTTTTAGCACAAAACGCCCAAATAAAAACAAAAATCCAAAGCGCAATAGTCCAACCTCCAAATAGATTTACTAAGAATATCAAAAACGTTGCAGTAGCATTTCTGCCCGATGCAATAATTGTGGGTAAAAAGTATATGAATAAAGCAATTATGCCTAATAGGATTAAAAAGATAATACTTATTCCAGATTCAGCCATATTCTATGTTTTGTCTGTAAGTGTTGCCCAATTTTTTCGGTCAAACTTGCCGCTAACGGTCAAGTATAAGAGCAGTAGCGGATTTCAAAGCGATTACCTGTCCACTGCGATTACCTGTCCACCGCTACAAAAGTTATATAAATCCACAGACCTTGATTTTACCACTTCACCCGTTATTGTTCTTATATAATGTGTGTGCCCTGCATAGCCTGTCCCGGTTTATCGGGATGCATGCAGTGCACACACCTGCTGTAAGCTGTTGAAAAAGTTTAAAAATACCAATTTATTTTCATGCTTTAGTTTTCAATTCATTGCAGCGGGTTAATACGTGAGCGGCGCTCCCCGGTCAACCATGGCCGGGGCCGGCTACTCGATTGTGTGGCGTGCATTTTATTAATTTATCAAATAAGTTTGTTTTTGTTATATGTTTTATCGAATCAAGTCCTTTGCCTTGCTTATCAATTTTAATCACACCGAAGTAATCTAAAAATCTCTCGAAAGTCCGAACAGAATAACATCTGGATGAATAACTTTCCACAGTCCCATAAGTTGGTTCAATTGAGTCTAAAAGTTGAGGAAAAGCTTTAAAATATCTCTCAGCATAAAAAGAATCTGGTCGCTTTTCTTGTCCATATTTTGATAGCAAAATCAACGAAAACCCATAACCAAGTTGTCCGATATGGTTCTCACCATATCCGTCATAGTAGGCCCAATTAAACTTGTTCGTAAAGGTCAAAAATGCCTGTCGCAATAACTCCTCGTTATCTCCAAGAATCTTTTGGGATGATTTTGTTAAACTTATTTTCCCATTTCTCTTTTTAATCAATCCTGCAAGTTCAACCAAAATCCGAGTGAGATTTATTGTCATCGAGTCAGTCTCCTTGTACAATTTTGAGATCCCTTTTTCAATGTGTGCATCTTTTAGGAATCCTTGACTATAGAGGTCTGATACTATCTTTGTCGGTAAAAATCCCTTGTTTGTTAGTTTAATCTCTCCGTTTTTGTCAATCAAATCGGTTAAATACTTAATCTGGTTAAGTATCGGAATCTCTTTATAATCAGTGCCAGATAATTTTTGCAATTTTAAGGGACTATCAATTGCGAAAGTAAAATGTAAAATCTTGTGCATCTCAAAAGGCGAGTATCCTTCGAATTCAGGAATCGGCCGATTGTTATGCCCGTTCATCGCTTGGTCAATATGTCTTTGTATATCTTTTAAATCCATGTTATTTTATTTGTGATGCAGTCTGTTTGTATGCCATACAACGTTCCACCGGCATGTGCCTTGCCGGTTTATTGGTTTTTAATACACGAAAGGTAAGATAAAAATGTGGGATTTTGCTCCGGAATAAGGCAGTATTTTATTTTTCTGCCATTTTCTTTGTTTTTCAACCAAAGAAAACATATTTCAGATTCCGCCTGTAGGGTGGGTCAGTTTGGAGTGAAACGCCTGGGTCAGTTTCAACTGAAACAGGTGGGTCAATATGGGGTGAGATTATCAGTTGGTAGAAGGGATACTTTACAGACACACTTTTTGAAACACTATCGATTCTGAACACTACGATCACCGTTAATGTACTTTTCAAGAGGGGATATGAATCCATGCTAACATGGTATCAGAAGGTTGCCCCTCATAAATTTACCCCTACGCTGTTCCCCATTGTTTGATGAACCGTCCCGCCTCAGGCGGGATGGTGTGAGAGGCGCACCCCGGCTATCCCTGGCCGGGGCCGCCTACTCGATTGTATGCCCGTGCTTTATTCATTTATCTTAATCCAAAATGGCAATTCCAAGACTCTCATCTTACTTTTAAGCATCCAGTCTATTGGATCTTTTATTAGCTTATGTTTTGGTTTCTTTGATCTTGCATAATAGACACAATAAACGTGATAAGGAACTAGGTTGCTATTAATATGTGATTTAATAGCTTCTGCCCACTGCTTTTTACTTAAAGAAAATGTATTCTCATAACCACCTTCAGTCGACTTAACTTCAACAAGAATATGAGCTTCGTTGTCTTTCTCAATTATGAAATCGCATCCAATTCCAATTTTTTCATCTTTATTTAGTTCCTTTATCTTTATGCTTCTATCGTTTTGATATTTCTTTTGTAATAACTTAAAAACATATTCTTCTCCTCTGTTGCCTGTAGTTTGTTGACGCTTTGTAGGTGAGCCATGAAGTATTCTTCCTCCATAAAATCCGCCTTGTTGACCGTTAATATTGCTTTGTGTTCCTTGGTGGCCATCGGGAATGTCTTCTTCGTTATCATCAATATCCTCATCAGATATTTCATTATTTAGATCAACATCATCCAGTTCTGGAAGTTCTTCATCGTTGTCTTCATCATTAGAAGGTTCATATTTAGCTTTTAGTCGTTTTATTTCTTCTTCCAGTTCCTCCTTTTCTCGCTTCAACTTTTCAAATTCATCTAATGGAATAGCTTTTACCCCATGTGATTCTTCGAACTCTCTGATTTCATCTTCAGCAAATTCTAATGCGACATGTAGAGGCATACCTGATTCTAAATCGGAACCATAGGCTTCGTCTAATTCTGAAATAGTCAATTCATCAGGTTTTCTTCTAATATTATATTTATCGAAAACCCACCTTTTCTTTTTTAATAACTGTATAAATTCTGTATCAGAATAATTTATATCGCCCCATTCTTTCCTGCATTCAAGTAGGATATTCCAAAGTAAAATACTTTTTCTCTTGTCTATTTTCTTTGACAAAAATTCCTTTAATCCTTCAAGATTATCTCCATCATCATTCCAATTATTTGAGTTTCTGTTTTCATTATTCTCAAATACAACATCATCCTCGTTTAAGTAATATCTCCTTGGAATAAAGAATAACCCAAGTTGTTGAAACTGTTCCTTTAATCGATACTGGTATTTCCCATTTAACAAATACTTTGTCTCAAGATATTTCGCAGTTTTGGTTTTTCCTAAATAAGTTTTTAACTCTTTGTTAGGGTAATAAATCTCTTCTGGTCGAAACAATTCAATTTTACGACTTATTGGATTCTTTGCTGGCAACCAAGATTTTTCTTTAAGAGCCTCAATTATTTGCTCTTCCTCTTCTGTTTCAGATTTTCTGAACGCTTTTAGAACTATATCAAGGTCATTTTTGTATTTACTGTAAATCTTTTGATGTTGAGTTATTCTAGGAATCGCAAACTGTATTGCTTCGGACACAATATTTGGTCTTTTGAGCCCGATTGCTGTAAATAGCTTCCTTGAAGATTTATTTTCTGTAAATAAACTTTTTACAACGGGATATTCACTACTGTTTTTGGAAGGTAAATAAACGTTTTGAATTCCATTTCTATCAAATGGTGCAACCATTTTATTAGTGGCAGTTCTTATGAATTTCTTATATCTCAGAACTCCATCATTACCATAACGATTCGTTATCCATAAAGAACTATTATCACTAATAATATTATAGAATTCGATTAACCAATTATCTTCTTTACTCTTAAAAAACGAATCCTTTGCAATCTCGCAGAAATCTTGCAATCCATAAGATGGGATACTTAAATCATCTTGAAAAAAATCCTTAACATGAGATATTTCAGAGCTGATAGATTTGGTAAACAACCATTTACTTTTTTTAAAAAGACTTATGATATCATTACCATCCAATAATTTTGGCAGGCTTGAATTTGTGAAGAACATTACATCTTTTATATGAGATAAGTTCTTGTCTTGAGTTGGTATGATTTCAGTTTTTTGCTTATGTAGATGCTTTAATAAAGATTCATAAAAGACATCATAAATTTCATTGTTATTGTAATCTGAATTGCAAGGAAAAATTCTCCATGTATTCAAATTAATAAGTCCTAATAGTTGGAGCTGTTCTATTTTTTTGATAAACAATTGAGACAACGCCTTGATTAACTTATCATTTCTTATATCTTCAGTAATGTTATCTCTTGCTGCTGTTGTTAGGAAGGGGGCATGGATTAAAAATGGTAATGATGTATCTTTTTCAGTTGGGAAAAATGCAAACAATGGAGAATCTTCAATTTCTTCGAATATAATTGTTTTTCGCTTTCTTATAATTCTAGATGCGATCTTTATTAGCAGATTTTTATTGCCGATTTTATAGTTTGACTTGATTGAAATGTAGTAATCAGGCTCACCGTCTGTGGATACCTCTATTAGTCTTAAATCAGATTTTCGAAATTTCCTTGATTTCAGACTTAATCTCCCTTCATTGTCTCCGGTCTCCCAATTAATTGTTTTGATATTATTAAGAAACAATAAATAAGAATAATCTAAATTACTTAAAGCTTCTTCAATGCCTCTGATTATTTTTGTTCTTCTCTTTTTCTTAAATGGTAGTGTTATCCTTGTAATTTCCGAAAATTCACCATCAATGATTTCAGGAATAATATAATGTTTTAATCTGAAGTTAAAATAGCCTGAGTGAATCTCGGGGCTTTCTGTTACGTAAAAAACGGATTTAAACCCAATTCCAAATCTACCTATCGCATTCGCTTTTAATTTCTTTTTTTCATTGTTTCCAAAAGTGGTTATTGCCTCAATATCTTGAATCGAAAAAGGAGTTCCGTTGTGCTCAAATATTAAAGAATCGTCATTCAGTGAAATATTAACTTCTGTAGCTTCTTCATCTTCTGCATTTTGGATTAATTCAAAGATAAAATGAGATGATTGCTTGCTATAGATTTGTTCTCCAACAATCTCATGAGACTTATCTTTGTTTTCTTTAAGAGATAAATAATGAGCTTTTCTTTTCTCCTCTAATTTCCTTATAAGATTTAAATCACTTTCAATCATACTAAATATTGTCTACTGTCTTTTCTTGCATGGCATACAACGTTTGATGGTATGGTGTCGTGCGGCATTACGAGGCGATTTCCTATCAGTTTACACCGACCTATTTTACGAGCTACTAACGCCCGAAAACCTCTGAAACCCGCATGCACTATACCATATGTGTGTGCCCTGCATAGCCTGTACCGGTTTATCGGGATGCATTCAGCGCACACACTTGTGTAAGCTGTTGAAAAAAGATTAAAAGTACAAATTTATTTTCAGGCTACACGAGTTAATGCGCTGATTAATTATCAGGAGGGTGTAAGTCCCTCAGGGGCGGGATTAACGGCCCGAACCCATAGCAAGCCGCAAGGTGGTTTGGAGCGATCCATTCACTGAAGGAAGCGGGACTGCAAAAGCCGGTACTGACGAACAGAAACCGGATATGAGGCATTGCAAACCGGATAAGGTAGCACAGCATACCGACGTCCCAAAGCAAGAAGTTGTAGTGTTTGCCATGTAGATCCGGCAGGGATTGGCTGAAGGAAGATGCACTTACCGGGGGAATATATAACTGTGCTTGATAAGTTCTATCTATCCTTTTAACTTATAAGCTATCCCTTTTTCAGAATATGATTCATCATCTTGATATATAAAATAAATAATTGAACCACGTTTGCCAGTAGCCATATCACTTAATTTTCCGACACATTCTACAATTTTCAGTTTCTCTTTGATAATATACTCATTATCACCACATGGAACATAATAGTAACCCGATAAACTCTTGTGGGAATATTTTAGTTTAATAGTAATGTCTGGATGGCTGGCATTATATTCATAGATATCGATTTTATAATAACCATTACCGTAGGAACTTATCCTTATATCATCCGTTGAGGTTACAAACCTACCCCAACCACTTCCTAAATTTGTTTTTTGGTCAACATATTTCCATATGTGGCTCTGATAATTTTTATATGAATAAAAATTTGATGGGTCACAATCAGATTTTTTATCAACTTTTTTTTCAATTCGTGCTTTTTGCTCTTCAGGTGTGCCCAATATTTTAACTTCCAAATTGGGGTTAAAATGACTTGTTGCCCATGCCCCATCAGTAATTTCCATTTCGGGTAGCAAATAAAAAATTAATAATCGTTTATAACTGTGATAATCAGTTCTTATTAGTTGTGCAATTTCTGTTAATTGATTTTTATCCAATTGTTCTGATACCCTAATCCGAAGAATGCACTCGCTGCTATTATATTCCTTTTCTTCAATTATTCTAAAATTTTCATTATCTAATGAAGACTTGAGTTCAACATCTTGTTGTTCAATGGTTGAAGGTGTTCCGCCAATCCGTTTCGAAATATCATTTATTTGGGTACTTGATAGTTTGTCTGATGTAGTCATTGATGTATCTGTATCAGAATGTGATGAGTCGTTAGATTCATGATTACACCCCCAAACAAAGATGATAAATAATAGCAATATTATGTTTAGTATTGTACTATGAAAAAAAAAGGTTTTGTTCTTCATGTTTTTTTTTTAATATCGTAAAGATAAATAATCCCAGTTTAATCAATCGGGGGATCCTGAAAATTAGTTATGAGCAGAGTCATAAATATAATTCTTTCAATATTATTCTAAAAGGATATTAAGACATGAGGAGTTTACTTACATCATTATTTTGTCTTTTAATAATAATTTCAATCGGGCAACAAAAAGCTACTTTAGAGAATGGAACAAAAATTATCGTGTTTCCAGATAAAACCTGGGTGTATGAATCAGAATATTCTCCAGTAGAAATTAAACCAGATAGTGCTAAAGTTTTTATAAGCTTGTGTTCAGGAACAATACATAAGACCCCTGATTCTTTCAGTGAAGTCTATAAAGCATTTCCTATAGAAAAGTTTAGTACTCCCCATTTCTTAGACCACGAATTTAGTTTTCTTAATTGAAATTAAAAACATTGTTATTGTTGATTCTGCTGTTAATCTCGGGAGATAACTCGAAGAGTTATCCTCGATATTAACAGCTTTTCTTTTTTGGCTCTTTTTTCTTTTGTTCATAACTATGCTGCCTTTCTGTAAAGTTTTTCGGGCGCTATCCGTCCAATGCCCTGGTGAGATTTAGTGGTGTTGTAATAGTCAAAGAAACTTTTCAACCCCCGGTAAAGATCCGAACCGTTTTCTGCCGGGTGCATATAAACGTAATCCTGTTTGACGGTCCGCCAAAGCCTTTCGATAAAGATGTTATCAATCGCCCTGCCTTTACCATCCATGCTGATCTTTATGTTTTCATTGTCACAATATTCCGTCCATAGTGCGCATGTAAACTGGCTCCCCTGATCCGAGTTTATGATCTCAGGCTTCCCATGGATAGCTATTGCCCGCTTGAGGACGTCCAGGGAGTTTTCTGCATCCAGACTGTTAAATACATCCCAGCCCACCACAAACCGGCTGTAGACGTCTATAATGGCCGTCAGGTACATGAAGCCGTGCGTCATGGGAATATACGTGATATCAATGGCCCATACCTGGTTGGGATGGTCTATTTTTAGATTACGGAGCAGATAAGGCCGAATATACTTTGCATGTCCCAGCTTGCTCAGGTTGCGTTTCGGATAGATAGCCATGATCCCCATTTTGCGCAACATGCGGCGCACCCGCTTGTGGTTGACCAGAAACCCACACAAAAACAGAAAATCCTGCATCTGCAATACCCCTTCGGTAGGATGCTCCAGGTAATGTTCATCCATCAGGCGCATGATCTGAAGGTTCTCCTGGCTTTCACCCACAGGTTGATAGTACACATTGCTCCGGCTGATCTCGATCAACTCACATTGCTGACGAATGCTTAGCTTCTCATCCTGTGTGATATAACCTTGCAACTCTTTCACAGTCCGGCCCTTTTTGAAATTTTTTTTAGCCACTCGTTTTCCACCTGCAACTTCCCGATCACCGCATGCAACTTCTCCTTCTCCGCCTCCAGGTTCTGCTCCGGTGGCTGGGTCTCGAAGATCTCTGCACTCCGCGAAAGAAACTCCTGCTTCCACTTGGAAATGATGTTGGGATGAACCTCAAACCTCTTTGAGAGCTCGGCCAGTGTCTCACGCTCCCGGAGCGCTTCAATGGCTACCTGGACTTTAAAAGCCGCCGTAAATTTTCTTCTTTTTGCTTTCATAATTCCACGGTTAAAATTAATTGTTTTTCAACTTAACCCGTGGTCTGAATTTTGGGGAGTATTATAAAGAAATATGAAGCCATCGATTATGTTAGGGGAAATTTTGTTGTTAAATCTAATGATAAGATTGGTTATGTAGATAAATTTTCAGCATGCGAATGGGAAGAGAATAGTAAAGTATTAGTTAGCCGCATAGTAAAAAAATCACAAAAAAATAGTCAGAGTTTGCTGATAAGAAATGTAAAAATTGAAGATGTTAATTCCGCTGACGGAGTAAGTTTTTCAATTGAATGGTTAAATACATCCTCCAAAGCAATCAAGTATATTTATTTTACGGTTGTGCCTTATAATAGCGTAGAAGATATCGTATCATGTCAAATAAATGGGCGGTCTTCATTCACAGGTAAAGTTACAGGTCCTGTTGAACCAGAAAATCCACATATGATATCATTTTGGGAAAATGCATGGTATAATAATACCATAAGCTGCATCGAAATAACAAAGGTTGGGGTTGAGTATATAGATGGGAGCAGTTATGTTTATGTAAGAGAAATACCTAAAATCCTAGATAAAGATTTTAAGAACACATGTAAGCATGCCAATTAATCATAACATCACCCCACCACCACTTCCCAAACACTCATCTCCACCCGGCCGGTTGGCTTTAAGCCATCAGATACCTCTCGCTGGCGGAGGGATTTCAGGCATAGACGCGCGCCAGCGGGTCCGCTCGTATTCCTGCTTATTGTGCAGCGTTATATTTTACTTCTTAATTCTGAAAGTTTACTTCTATACTCTATATTTTCATTATTGTTATTCTTACTCAAATTCAATGGAGGATTAAGTTCTTTAATCAATTCATCTTCTAATAAGTTAGGGTTTAAATTACTCTTGAAGTAAAGAACAAGGTTTGATTTCATCCATTCACTTAATTTAATTTCGTCATTTTCCTTGAATTTAGTTTTTCCATTACTTGGGTCTTTGTCTCTTGCAATTTTTGAATAACCAAACAAAGAACCAAGAGATTTTCGAAGAGTAGAACTGCCTGCATTGTTGCCTGTAAAATGTTGTCTATAGTCACGTTTCCTTAAACTTTTACCTGCAATCCCTGTGTATATAACATTAAGATTTTGGTATATTTTCATTTCACAGGCCACACCAATGTCAGGCAATTTTGAACCCTTTTTCAAACAAACGATATAGTTACCTGGATTGTCGGGTATATCATTTGAAGAATTCTTAGAAGGGTCAAAAAGCGTGAAGTTGTCGGTTAATTTGCTTTTAACTATTGGCTCGTCAATTCTTTTAGTTCCTTTTTTTGGAGTGGTTTTCGGTTGGTTTTTTCGTCCTAAAATTTTCACTCTACCTGAGCTTATTAATCTTTCAAAGTCAGCCGGATGTAAATCATTTATTTCAAAGTCATCTGAGCCATAAAAGCCGATTCTTCTCATTTTGGCCCTAATTCCTTTTTGTCGAGTTCTATCTGCTTTTATTCTTTCTCTTATCAGACTTCTTAATTCTGATATTTCGCTTTCAGTAAAAGTGTCTTTTCCTTTCATTGCCTTTATTTGTTAATGCTGCACAACGTTTCGCCTGCATGTGCTTTGCCGGCTTATTGGTTTTTAATACAAGAAAGGTAAGAAAAAATGCGGAATTGTGCACCGGAATAGGGCAGTGTTTTATTTTTCTGCCATTTTCTTTGTTTTTCAACCAAAGAAAACATGTTTCAGATTCCGCCTGTAGGGTGGGTCAGTTTAGACTGAAATGGGTGGGTCAATATGGGGTGAGATTATCAGCGAAGATGGATAGTCTTTGTCATGAAGAGCCGTGTGAAGGGAGACTTTCAAGCACGGTTCTGTGGGAGGTTTAGGGGTGAGACTCCCCTTTACCTACTGACTTTTAATTTAATTTGGTTTCTCCCAAAGAATTTAATTAGAGTGGTTTGGTAATAGTAAATGAATCATTTATTGTTTTTGTGTATCCATCATCAGATTGTCCGTGAGCATAATAACTTACGTTATATTCAATTTTTTCTTTTATATTTTTCCTCATATCAACCATCGGTTCGGTAAAAAGACGAATAAAGCTTCTGCCAAAAGAACCTAAGTTACGTTGATGAAGTTGATTTAAAATTCGATTTTGCATCCTGATAATTCTTTCACCTGCATCTTTGGAATATGCTATACTATCAAAATATGTTATATGTTTTCCAGGTTCTCTATGACCATCTTGGTAAATAATTTCAGAAGTAACACGAATTTCAATTTTAAGGGAAGTCATAATTCCATTATTTTATTTTTTTAATGCACGCATTTTTGATACTACCTCATTTGCTATTTGTCTTGCAATTGTTTTATCATTTGTTTCTATAGCAATACTCATATCTATATCTCCATACGCCATTTTGAAATAATAATTTATATCTATTTCGTCCCAGTCAGACAATATCATTTTTACAATTGGTAACACTAAGGAATACTCGTTCATTTTTTCTTGCTTTTTATTTATTTACAATGGCATTGAATAATTGATGCTTATGTTAGTATAAAAGGTTACAAAAGAAATAAAAAAAATGTAACTTTACAATGCAAAGCTACTCAAAGAGGACAGGATTCCTCAGACACACTATATGTAACACTACCCAGTATCCGCCGGAACGTCATACTTGTTGTATCAACATAGTATTTTTATCCAATTATTTCTATCCGGGCTCAGGGGGGGCAGCATGCTCCGAAATATCCATGTTGGGGCAGGCACACTCTTTGACAAGTTTTGGTTTGCGTGTCGGCTTGTGCGACTTGGCAATGTGTATGGCTTTAGTGTTGGACATTTCAATACTCTTTATTCCAAGGTGGCAATTTCCCATATACTTCAAAGTATCGTTGCAAAATTGTCCCTTCCACAAATCCTGGCAAATCCTGATTTTTATTGTCAAAGGTTACAAACCAATAAATATCAAGTGCGTCAATATTTTCTTGAATACACTTTTCGTTTAAGAAATCTTCGCGTTTAATTCCTTCTTGTTTGTTATTTAATCTGCCATTTAATAATTGCTCTTTAAACCTACCGTTTTGCTGAATTGTACCCGATTTTCCAATGTAAACCAAGTCTATCTTACCCTTTGATAGTCGCAAGATGTAGTAAACTCCTGGTAAATCGGGAACATCTTTGGAAACGTATTTCAGGTTTTTGCCTTTCTCAAAAAAGAAATGTCCTTTGTTTTTGTATTTATCTAATTCTGAAAACATTTAATCTTTTGTTAATTTGTCAATTCGTTAGCAATCAATTCCGCTTGTTTCAATACAGTTTCAGTCGCCAGTTTTTGCATGTCCGGTGGATAACCGTATTGTCTCAATGTCCGTTTTATTATTACTTTCAATTTTGCACGAACACTTTCTTTTATCGTCCAGTCAATTGATGCGTTTTGTTTTACTCTTTCAGTCAGAATTACGGCAAGTTCTCTCAATTTGTCTTTTGCCATTAATTCTCTTGCACTTTTATTGTCGGCAACTGCAGTGTAAAATGCGTATTCAAATTCACTTAGTCCAAGTTGTGTTGCTTCATTGTCCATATTGACGATTTCCTTACTAATCTTGATTAGTTCGTCAATTACTTCAGCAGCAGTCAAAATCTTGTTGTGATATTTTTTAATGGAATTTTCCAACATTTCCATTAATGTTTTACTCTTAACCAGATTCTTTTTAGAACGTGTTTTAATCTCGTCATTGAGCAATTTTTTAAGAACTTCCATTGCAACATTCTTGTGCTCCATTCCTTTAAGTTCCAAAAGAAATTCTTCTGATAAAATGGAAATGTCCGGTTTCTTAATTCCGGCTGCATCAAACACATCAATTACCTGTTCTGAAACTAATGCCTGGTCAATTACCTGACGGATTGTTGTTTCAATTTCTTCATCGGTCTTGCCTGCTCCGGTTCCGACAAATTTCGCCAAACGTGCTTTTACTGCCTGAAAAAATGCAACTTCTTCTTTAACATCCATGGCTTGTTCGTGTGGAATTGCAATGGCAAATGATTTTGAAAGTGCGGTAACTTCATTAACGTATCTTTTCTTTCCATCTTCTAAGCCAAGAATATGTTCTTCCGCAGAAAGAATCATAGAAAGTTTTTTAGAAGTCTCAGCCTCAAAATATTCTTCGTAAGGAAAGCCATGAAACATTTGAGCAACGACTTCTAATTTCTCCAACATCAATTCAACAGCTTGTTCCTGTAAAATTGTCGGGTCACCTTTTCCACCTGCATCTGAATAAAACGACAAAGCTTTTTTAAGGTCAGATGCAATCCCAAGATAATCTACAATTAAACCCCCTGGTTTGTCTTTGTAAACACGGTTTACCCTTGCAATTGCCTGCATCAGGTTATGACCTTTCATTGGTTTGTCTATATACAAAGTATGCAACATCGGGACATCAAAACCTGTCAACCACATATCACGAACGATAACTAATTTTAATTCATCGTCAGGGTCTTTCATGCGGTCAGCCAGTATTTTTCTTTGTTGTTTGGTGGTATGATGTTTGGCAATTTTAGGACCGTCTGAACTTGCCGAAGTCATAACAACTTTTATGGTTCCTTTATCCAAATCATCAGAATGCCATTCCGGTTTTAATTTGATTATTTCATCGTAAAGGTCTGCTGCAATTCTTCTGGACATGGAAACAATCATTCCTTTGCCTTCAAAAACTACCTGACGTTGTTCAAAATGGGTAATTATATCCTGAGCGATATTTTTTATTCTGTTTTCGCTGCCGATAAGTGCTTCCAGTTGTGTCCATTTGGCTTTGGCTTTTTGTGTATCGGTTAAGTCCTCGTTTTTTAATTCTTCTTCTAATTCTTCAATGAGTTGTTTCCCTTCCTCGCTTAAATTCACTTTTGCCAGGCGGCTTTCATAGTAAATACGAACGGTTGCACCATCTTCAACGGCTTGGGCTATATCGTAAACATCAATGTAGTTTCCAAAAACAGCAGGTGTATTTACATCAGTGCTTTCAATGGGGGTTCCGGTAAAACCGATGTAAGTTGCATTCGGTAAAGCATCCCTCATGTATTTTGCAAAACCATAAACAATTTTTTTACCTACCACAATACCAGCAGCATCTTTGTCGTCAATTGTTTTTGCTTTAAAACCGTATTGAGTTCTGTGGGCTTCATCTGCAATAACAACTATGTTTTCTCTTTCAGATAAAGTTTCATAAACATTGCCATTGTCCGGTTGAAATTTTTGAATGGTTGAAAACACAACACCACCGGAGGCAACTTTCAATTTTTCTTTTAAATCCTCTCTGTTTTCAACTTGTTTGGGTGCTTGTCTTAAAAGTTGTGTCGATGCTGCAAAAGTGTCAAACAGTTGGTCGTCTAAATCGTTTCGGTCAGTTATGATTACAACTGTCGGATTATTTAATGCTAAAACAATTTTTCCGGTAAAGAAAACCATCGACAGAGATTTACCACTACCTTGTGTATGCCAGACTACACCGCCTTTTCTATCACCTTTGGGCTGCAATTTTACTCCCGGAACGCCATAACTTTCTGGTGTTTCCTGCACTAAATTCCCCTCCTTTGGAGGGGTGCCTGAAAGGCGGGGTGGTTCTTTTTCCTGCATCGAGGGGTGTTCATAAAGCATATTCATGACCTCTTTCATCCGTTTCATTACATCCTCAACAGGAATATGTATAACTGACAGCCCAAGTGATTGTAAATAAGTATCCCGATTTGCATCATATTCTATTTTATCATCATGACTGCTCCCATCAATTTCAATTACCGCCTGACAATTACCGCAATAAAAATCTACTATGTAGTTGCCAATGATTTTTTGCCTGTCAAAATCATATCCTTTAAACTGTTTGTTTTTTACTTCATTCCAGAAAAGGACTTCCGGAAGATTGCCTGCTTTCCTGAGTTCCCGGGCACGTTTCTTAAGATTGGGGTTGTAGGGTAAGGTGAAGTAGTTTTTACTTGCTCTTTTTACCACCCCGTCAGACTTCGTCTGCCACCCCTCCAAAGGAGGGGAATTCGTTGCCCTTAAAGTGGATTCTACTGCCCGGTTAACAGCGTAGTACTGATGATAGGCAGCAAGTTTTTTAACAGTTGAAATGGTGACAATTCCTGTTTTTGCGTCTTCCTTTTTCGATTTTTCAAAAACCACAAAATGACGGATTAAATCCAACAAAGTTTCTTTGTTGAGCATCCCGTTTATTAAAGTTTCTAACTGGCTTACAAGATTTGAAGCTTCTTCTTTGCCGTCTGCTGATTTCCATGCCATAAATCTTGTAAAACCGGAAGAAAGCGTACCTGCTTTGGCTTCCAACCCATCCGATGCAATCATAAAACCGTTGTAAGTAAACAGGCTTGGAATGATTTGTTTGTAGGTCTGTAATTGTTTGAAAGCTGATTTTACTGTAGCATTTTCATCGGCAGCATTTTTTAATTCGATAACTACTAAAGGAATGCCATTGACAAATAAAATTACATCGGGGCGTTTGTTAATGCCGTTTTCAATAACTGTAAACTGATTGGCAACTATAAAATCGTTATTCTCCGGATTTTTAAAATCGATTAACCAAATTAAATCGCCTCTGTCGAGTCCGTCTTTTTGATAAGAAACATTGATGCCCTCAGTCAGCATCCGGTGAAAGCTTTCGTTGTTGGTGAGCAGTTCAGGTGAATTTATGCGCTGTATTTCTTTGAAAGCTTCTTCCTGAGAATCAGCAGGAACTTTTGGGTTTATTCTCCGAATGGCATTTTGAAGCCTTTCAGTTAGCAAAACTTCTTCGTAGCTTGTTCTTCGGTCTTGACCACCCCGTCCGCCAGAGGCGGACACCCCTCCATCGGAGGGGAATTCGGGTGCAATATCCGGTGCATAAATGTATTGGTAGCCCAACCGTTCCAGCAACTCAATGGAAAATCCTTCTATGGTATTTTCAGTAATTCGGCTCATTTATTACACACCTGTATATGAAAATAATATTCTAATAATTTCAGTTTTAGATTCACTGATTTTCTTTGAAATTAACTCATCGTATTTGGGTTGATGAGATAAATTTATTCCATCATCAAAAATAGTGTTAGTGAGCGAGTCAATAAGTTCATCAATTTTTATCAGTATTTTATCATATAAGCTATTATCTATTGCTAAAAATATATCGATAAAGTCTTGTCTAAGAATAGAAGAACAATCTTTTATTTTTTCATTTACTTCCTTTTTTCTGTCATTTGTCAGTCCATTTTCTTTTAACGAACAAGCAGTAGTATTAATATCCTGAAAAAAGGCATAAAACTTTTGCATATTATAATCTAAAACCAAAGTTTTCAAAAGGCTCAGTTTCCGCTCTTTTTCTTTGTCATTATCATTTATCTTTTTATTTAAGCGGAAAATAAAAAAAATCAAAACCACATTAGCTAAAGCAATAACAATATTTGCAATGGAATAAAAAGTATCGAGCAATGATTTCTCGTGAATGATTTCTACACAACCTTTAGTATTACAGATAGCATTAATTGTGTCATTAAGAATTATCGTATCTCCCATATTTCTAATCTAAAGCAGTTTTACTTCTGAGAATTCTATCTATTGCTTCATTAAGCGGTTTTTTATAATCGTAATCTCCTAGTGAAGTAAACTTAAACTTATTCATAAATTCTTCTTTGCCAAGCTTTTTCACAACATTTACAAACAATTCTTCAAAAAATGATGGATTTATTGAATATATATTGTCTGGAATAATTATTTCGATTGAATCATTGTTTTGTTCAATTCTATCAAGCTTTGATTTTTCTCTAACAGACTTGCCTCTGTCGCGACCAGTGAAAACTTTTGAAATTTTGTTTCCTTGTTTAACCCTGTAATCTTCAAGGTAAATAATATTATTATCCATATTTATTACATTTTTATTGGTTCAATATCATCATCATTTAATAATAATTTTGCACTAATTATTGTACCCGGAAAATAATCTTTTGTTTGATAAACATATTTGCTATCCGGTTTATCCTCAATGTTTCCAGATTCGTTAAAAGTCATCACTTTAAACGAATCATTATTTGAGTTTGTTTTATCCTGAATACTGTATTCTCCATTAAAATGGATTCTTGTATTACCTGATTGTATAGTAAGAAAAGAAATATTATCAATATCCTGAGACCCTTTTATATTAAAGAAGCTGTCGATGAAACGAATTGAACCATTTCCTCGTTTATAATCTGTTGGAGATACTGACGATACTTCTTCTTGCAAAGCGTACAGTGTCCATAAGTTTTCTTCTTCAAATTCTCTTTGGCGAAATAATTTTCTCTTGGTATAGGATTGTGACAGACTTTTCATTTTTGCTACAATTTCCTGATTTGGGCATTCATCATCTTTGAATTTATCATATATAGTTTTTCCGAAATTTAAGATAACTAATCTGAAAATCCCAAAGTGCTTATTATTGATATTTTCCTCTTTGAAATAACCAATTGAGAAACGAAATTTTGTTGTGGAATGCTCTTCTGCATTAATTAAAATTTCTCCAATTACCGTGCATAAGTCATCTCTTTTTATTGAAGTTAGTTTTTTATTCATTCTTGCCAGACAATCTATAACATAGTCTGCCATTTCGGTTGTGTCCAGTTCTTTTTGCTCTATCCTCTTGTCATAATTTTTTTCTTTTTCATTATCGTGAATACAGAGCTTATATGGAATAATGTCAGGAAATCTGTGCTCTCTAATCTTTAATGTAACTGGTGACCCAACGGAAAACATCATTTTTCTAACATCGTCATTGTCAATATTTATTCCACCAAATGTACTCGGGAAATAATTCCTATGATTTCTGTCAATTCTGCAACATTTAGCTGTAAATTGTTTGAAATCTTTTAAAATAATATCTAATAATACTTGAGAGCCCAACTCTACTTTTTCACAATTCTTATAGTCCAAAACAAATTCTGTATTTTCTTCCAACAATAATGCAGATATAACCTTTTGTAATGCTAAGTAACTTTCTTCAGGTTCTTCAATTATTGAAAATCTTTTGGGTACATCGACTAAACCACCTGTATTATAATTCTCTTTTTTGATTTTTTCGATATAAAATGGGCTTTCTTTTGTCTTTAACAAGTAGTTTAAATTAGTAGGTAAGTGATTATTAATATAGTAATTTCTTTTATTTATTGACTTTTTGCTACTTAACTGTTGATTTGTAGGCCTATTGTGGCTTGAACGTCTTAATTTTCGTGGTATGGGTAAACTTTGCCTCGGTTCTTGATATTGGATTTTCCCTTTCTTTTTTCTCCTTTTCCTGCGAAGACTCTTCTCCCAATTTTTTTGTCTAATTCTTTGGAGAATTTTTGCTTTGTTTTTTCTTTTACTCTCCATAAAAATCAGTTTTCTAATTTCACCTCCCCACTCATCAACTTAGGCAATAAGGTGTCACGTAGTTTTTCAAGGGTGCGGATTTGATTATTTATTGATATTACTTTTTCAATGATTGGTTCAACTTTTTCTGTCATGAGGTTTAATTCTTTATCTGATGGAACTAAGACAACCGCATTGTCCAAATCGCCTCTTTTTATGTGGCCCATTGTAGTTGCATGACTTGCAGAAATGCTAATAAATTCCTCTAAATGATGCTTACTCCATAAGTAGTAGTACCATTTAGGAAATTCATCTGATGTTACTTTGAATAAATGTTGATTGAGAATACACTTTTCACCATCCCATATTTTCACCATCAATGATGCAGACCAGGAAAAAATTACATCTCCGTTCTCAATTATATATTCCGGGTTTACTTCCGTAGTGCACCAATCACAATCGTCAGAAAATCCATTGCGTAATTGTTTTATTTTTAAGACAGGAAGTTTGTCAATTTCATTCTTAGGTGGATATTTTTGGCAAGCCAAACCGTTTAAAAAAATTGCAATACCACTTAATGGTCGTTCCTCCCAATCCTCATTAGCCTCTTCCACAAACCACCGCCTGAAAAGCGTTTCTGCCATTTGTTCCAGGGTTTTATTTTGGCGGTGGAGCAGGTCTATTTTATCATCCAAACTGGAAAGGACTTCGGCTATTGCTTTTTGTTCGGGGAGTTTAGGAATATTCCAAATAGTATTTTTCAAAAAATTCCAATCTGCTCTAGGCATACGTGTACCACCCTCACCACCATCTGCAAGATTTACAAAATCCCAATTTGCAATAAAATAGAATAGAAAATCTTGGTCGAAACCCTCTTTTGTTCTAAGAACCCAAATATCTGTTGAGCAAATACCATTAAACTGTGGTTTAACAACTTTTCTGAAATAAACCCTTAATTTCCCAAAGAGTACATCGTTTGATTTGAAAAGAAATTTATTGCTTGTTACATCCCCTGATTTTCCAATTCCGCTTAATCTAAGAGTCTCTTGCTCTATGTGTTCTAAACCGATATAATTCAAATCCTCAAAACCATTAGGAGTATATGTATTCTTTACTGGTTCTGTAATATCAACAAGTTTATATTCTTTCCACTCACTCATCACCACCTCCTTTTCCCAATTGTTTAATCGAATCTGTTTGTAGCAAAATCCGCATTTGCCCGATGGCTATTTGATTGAGTTTTAGCAGTCGTTCGTCTTGCGGTTTTCCTTCATCAATAAAAACCGCATTCAGGTTTTCGAGATTGGCCAGGCAAACCAATTGTGAAACATTGGCATAATCGCGGATATTACCTTGTTTATCCGGATTTTCATTGCGCCATTCTTTGGCTGTTTTACCAAACAGAGCCATGTTCAGCACATCGGCTTCATTGGCATAAACAAAGCTTATTTGTTTTGCTGTAAGGTTTTCGGGTATTAAGTTTTCCTTAATGGCATCGGTGTGTATGCGGTAGTTTATTTTGGTCAGCTGCCTTTTAACATTCCATTCCAGTTCTTTCGATTCTGCCTCTTTTAAGCGTTGGAATTCTTTAACCACATAGAGTTCAAATTCAACCGAAATCCAACTGGCAAATTTAAAAGCGATGTCTTTGTGAGCAAAGGTTCCGCCATATCTGCCGGATTTTACCATTATCCCTATGGCATTGGTAGTTTCTGCCCATTTTTTAGCCGAAAGTGTAAAAGCATTTAATCCGGCTTGTTTTCTAAACCCCTCGAATTCGAGGGGTTTAAAACCAGGATTATACAATGACTCCCAAACTCCTAAAAATTCAATGGTATTGCGGTTTCGCATCCAGTTGCCAATAACCGCACTGGGGTCATCCGATTTATGTTTTGCAATATCTGTTAAAGAGATAAAATCCTGCTCGTTTGCATAAACGACAGTTATTGCCTGTCCTTTAACTTCAATTGTTTTATTCTTTTTACTCATTTTTCACCTCAATTTTAGCAAGGTTTCTGGCAATGCGTTCATTTAAAATGGCTTCTTCTTTAAGCTGTTCTTCAAATTCTTCTTTTAATGCTGTAAAGCGTTCAGCAAAATCAAAGTCATCTATTTCATCTGCCAAACCAACATAACGCCCGGGTGTGAGCACATAATCAAGCTCTTTTACTTTCTCAATACTTGCTGAATTACAGAAACCTTTAACATCTTCGTAATTACCATCGGGATTTCGCCAGTTGTGGTATGTGTCTGCAATGATTTTAATATCCTCCTTTGAAAGTTCACGGGTTCTGCGGTTTATTAAATGCCCCATGTTTCGGGCATCAATAAAAAGTATTTCGTTACTACGGTCACGGTATTTGCCGTTTGTTCTGTTACGGCTCATAAACCAAAGCGAAGCGGGAATCTGCGTATTTAAAAACAATTTGGCTGGCAGGTTTACAATGCAGTCAACCAATCTTTCTTCAATCAGGTTTTTCCTTATTTCTCCTTCACCTGAACTTTTCGTTGTCAAGGAACCCTTTGCCAAAACAAAACCTGCTTGTCCGGTTGGGGCGAGGTGGTAAATAAAATGCTGTATCCATGCGTAATTTGCATTACCAGTCGGTGGTGTTCCGTATTGCCAGCGTCCGTCTTTGCGGAGCAAATCACCGCTCCAATCGCTTACATTAAAAGGCGGATTTGCAATAATATAATCGGACTTTAAATCTTTGTGTGCATTATTTAAAAATGAGCCTTCGTTATTCCATTTTACCTGAGAGCTGTCAATCCCACGAATTGCAAGATTCATTTTTGCCAGTCGCCAGGTAGTTTGATTGCTTTCCTGTCCGTAAATGGAAATATCGTTGATGCGTCCTTGGTGACTGGTCACAAATTCTTCTGATTGCACGAACATTCCACCAGAACCACAGCAAGGGTCAAACACACGGCCTTTGTAAGGTTCTAGCATTTCTACCAAGAGTTCAACTACGCTTCTTGGTGTGTAGAACTGTCCGCCTTTTTTACCCTCTGCCAAGGCAAATTCACCTAAGAAATATTCAAAAACGTGTCCGAGAATATCTGCGCTTCTGGATTTCGCATCTCCAAGTGCGATGTTACCAATTAAGTCAATAAGTTCTCCCAAACTTGTCGGGTCAAGGTTTTGTCGTGCATAAACCTTTGGCAAAACACCTTTCAACGAAGGGTTTTCTTTTTCGATAGCGTCCATTGCATCGTCAACAGTTTTTCCAATGGCTGGCTGTTTTGCTTTTGATAGAAGAAAATTCCAACGGGCATCAGCCGGAACAAAAAATACATTTTCAGCTTTGTATTCGTCTTTGTCTTCGGGGTCTGCTCCTGCAAAATCTCCTTCTCCGGCTTTTAGTTTTTCGTAAAGTTCTTCAAAAGCATCAGAGATGTATTTCAGAAAAATCAGTCCGAGGACTACGTGTTTGTATTCCGCAGCATCAATGTTTTTTCTCAATTTGTCAGCCGATTTCCAAAGTTGTTTTTCCAGTGGTTCGTCTGTTCCTTTACCGTTCTTTTTTGCCATATATATTTATTTCCTTTTTATCATTTTCAAAAATACCTTTTATTCTGCCGTTTCTTTCCGAGCGTTGGCTAAAAAACAGCTCTTTTGGTTTTTCAATTTTGGCTTGTGTATCAGCAAAACCCAAATGTGCTGTTTGTGCGTGGGCTTTCTTTGTATGCCGTACAACGGTTTGAAAATATGGCCCGTAGCCGGTCTTATGCAGTTTGTTTTTTGTTAAATGTTATGTTTATTTTTCTTCTCATTTGCTTGATAGTACTAAAACGGCTAAGGGCTATGATTTGCTGTGTGTGCCCTGCATTTGCAATCAGCGCACACACCTGGTGTAAACTGTTGAAAAAGTTTAAAATACAGGTTTATTTTTTACGCTTTAGTTTTCATTTCGTTGAAGCGTATAAATCCATGAGCGGCACTCCCCGGTCAACCATGGCCGGGGCCGGCTACTCGATTGTGTGTTCGTGCTATTCAACATAGATAGTAAAGCCGTCTCCAATTCGTGGAATAAAAGTCGGAATGAATTCTACACTTTTAAATGTTTTTGTGTCGCTATGCTCAACTTCTACGCCATCAAATTTATTTGGCAAATTTTCATCTGGGATTAATTTGGGGTCTATGGAAAAACCAATACCGATAATGTATTTGTGAGTGTCTTTTGACATTTTTAGTTTAACTCTATTTGAGTTAAGCATTTCACATAATTGAGAAAAGTTTCTTACTGTCATGTTATTCTTATTTATTATTAATTACTTCGGCTATCTCTTCTGCGATTTCTTCAATGGTATATGTCGCTGTATTTCTCGCTACTTTGTCAGCAAGCGAAGGACTATAATCTATCACTTCTTGTTTTGTAATTTCATGCCAAATAGGTAACACAACTTGTTGTCCACTTATTGATTTAGTAATGATACCGTCTAATTCATAATTTGTCCAACCTTTTTTAATAAAGTGTTTTGAAAGCACAACAATACCAAAACGACTATTCGCAAGTCCTTTGTCAATTTTTTGTCTAAGGCTGTCGCCTATTTTAAGTTCAAATTCGTCATACCACACTCGCAAATCTCTTTCTTGTAACGCAAAAGCCAAAGGTCGCACTACTTCGTTTTTGTCTTCTGAAGCATGCGAAATAAATACGTCATATTTTCTAATTATTGGTTCTTCACCAAAACCTGTAGGAATTTCTCTGTCTTGAACTAATGAAGGAACACTTGCTAAGCTTGGTTGTCTAAGTGTAGGTAAAGCACTTGGTAACATTCTTAAGCTCGAGCGAACCGTTCCTCTTAATCCTTGCATATCAATTGTTACATGCCAATTACCTGAATTGGGGATTTGAAGTCTAACTGGCGATTGCTTTGCTAAACCACCATAATACCTATGTTGTCTGCCATTGCGGTAATTTTGAAAATTAGAACTGTCCATAAGTCTGACGTTGGCAGCACTACCCGATAAAGTAATTTCTACTATTTCTCCTCTTTCTTTTCGTCCTAAGTCATAATGAGTAAAGTTCATATAATGTCTTATATTTTATTTGTTTATTTTCTGACTGTTCGGTCTTTTAGCATGACACACAACCTGTTTATACTGCTCATGATGTTTTCATTACCCGCGAAATGACGTTGGGTAATGAAATGCATATGTCTTCTTTATATATCAAAATCCTCCATTGGTTGTGCTGCAACGCACACATGCCCTGCAGCAATACTTGCACCATGGGCAGCGTGGGCAGGTTTATTTGGCCCGGAAGGATCGTTTACCGCTTGTCCGTCCGCTGCGGTAAAGGAGTTGTGTGAGGGTGCTGCCGGCAATGCAGGGTAAAAATATGTGTTAATTTTATATTTTCCAAAAAAAAATATGTGCGGGTGGTGGCGGGCGGCGGCTTTGCACGCACCGCCAGTCCAAAAGGACGCCGCCGGGGCTTGTCGCCCTGCCTAGAAAATGAAGTCGGTAGAGAGGAAGTTCGACTGCTGTTCCTTCAGTATTGCGGAAAGCAGTTCAACGTTCATCTCGTTTTCGCGCAGGGCCACCAGGGTGCGGATCGAGAATACGCGCAGGGCATCGCTCACCGAGAGGGTCCCCTCGGCCGAGTCTTTCCTGCCGGTGAAGGGAAAGGTGTCGGGGCCCCGCTGGCACTGGGAGTTGATGTTTACGCGGCACAACTGGTTTACGAGGGTGTCGGTGAGCCGCGCCACCTGCCGGCTGTCGCGCCCGAAGATGCTGGCCTGCTGCCCGTAGTTGGAGCTGACCACGTATTCGAGCGGCTCGTCGGGGTGGCTGTAGCTGACCACCGGCACCACCGGCCCGAACTGCTCTTCTTGGTATATCCGCATTCCGGGTTTCACGCCGGTGAGCAGGGCGGGGAAAAAGAGCGAGTGCTGACGCAGGCCGCCCGAAGGGTTGTGCAGGACGGCCCCCTTGCCCACGGCATCATCGATCAGGCTGCTGAGGTAATCGCCCTTTCCGGCCTCGGGCAGGGGGGTGATGCTGACCCCTTCTTCCCAGGGCATGCCGGCTTTCAACTGCTCAATCTGCCGGCTGAAGCTGTCGGTAAAGGCATCGTGTATGCGTTCATGCACAAAGAGTATCTTCAGCGCCGTGCAGCGCTGTCCGTTAAAGGAAAGGCTGCCGGTGATGCATTCGTTCACGGTAACGCTGAGGTCGGCATCTTCCAGGATGATGGCGGGGTTCTTGGCCTCCAGCCCCAGCACGGTCCTGAGCCGGTGGGGCAGGGGGTGCTGCCGCTTCAGGATGTCGGCCACCCGTGAGGAGCCGATAAAGGCCAGCACGTCTATCCTGCCGGAGCTCATCAGGGGGCTGATCACTTTCTGCCCGTCGCCGTAAACGGTGTTGACAACGCCTTTGGGGAAGGCTTCGCGGAAGGCGGCCAGCAACGGCTCATGCAGGAGCACGCCCAGCTTCGGCGGCTTGAAGATCACGGTGTTGCCCATGATCAGCGCCGGGATGAGGGTGGTAAAGGTCTCGTTAAGGGGGTAGTTGAAAGGCCCCATGCAGAGCACCACCCCCAGGGGGGCACGCCTGATCTGGGCGATGATGCCTTCCCTGATGGTGAAACGCGATGCGTCCCTGTCGAGGTTTTTCATGGCTTCGATGGTGTCGTTGATATATTCGATCGTACGGTCGAACTCCTTTCGCGCATCGGCCAGGTTCTTGCCGATCTCCCACATGAGCAGCCGCACCACCAGCTCGCGCTGCTTCTTCATCAGCATGACGAATTTCCTGATGCAATCGATGCGCCCGGCCACGGTCATGGACGGCCAGGCACCCCGGCCGTTGTCCCAGGCCCTGACGGCCGCATCCAGCGCCCTGAGCGAGGTCTCCTCATCCATCAGGGGGTATGAGCCGATAAAGTTCTCCATCCTGCCTTCGCGCCGGGTGTAAATGGGTGCGTATACTTTTTCAACATCACCCTCCCATTCCATGAGCGTACCATCGATCAGGTAGTTCTTCTGATCATAGGGCAGGGGGATCAGGAATTCTCCGGGTATCCGGCTGTGTTCCGGGAATGCTGCTTCCATTGTTTTCTTTGTCATCGTGAAGGGTTTTTATGGGTTCTTATTATAAGCGCGGCTTTGCCGTTTTGTTTAACGATCCTTTATTCTTTTCTACCGGGCTTTACCGGGACGTGTTGGTCTTTGTCTTTGCCAAACCTTCCGTCGTCGGCGGCCGATCCCGCGTTCCCGGCCTTGTCGCCGAGCCAGCCGGTACTGACATTTTCCGCCTGGTCGAAGGCGGGCACGTATGGTTTTATGTCGAGCAGCGGGGTGCCGTCGAGGATGTCGATGTTGGCTACGATCAACAGATTTTCGGGGGTGATCTCCAGCAGCGGCAGTACCGACAGCCCGATGGGGTTGGGCCTGGCCGGGGCCCGCGTGGCGAAGATGCCGTGCGCCCGGTCATCGAGAAAAGGCACCGTTGTCAGCGTATATTTGCGGGCCAGGTGGAAATGGTACAGCACAATGATGTGCGAAAAGCCACCGAGGCTGAGCAGTCCGCCGGCGTATTCATCAAATATTTCGATGCTGCCTGTTTTGCCTTTGGCCGCCAGTCCCTGGATGGGGGTTCCCGCCGCCGCCTGAAAGGGGCTGTGGATGATCCCGATGGGCTTATATCCGATTTTCTTCATCTCCGTGGTCTTCTTTTCCGTTGAGGAATGCCAATACTTCCTTTGCGAACTCCTGCGGCTGTTCGGCATGGATGGAGTGGGCGGCGCCGGGGATGAGCCTGTAGGTGGCTTTTCCGCCAATGCCGAGCAGTTGCCGGCTTTCATCCGGGGGGATCAGGATGTCTTCTTCTCCGCAGATGACGAGGGTGTCGTGGCTGATCAGGCCGGTGCTGCCCCGCAGGTCGAAGCCGCTGATGGCCTCCACCTGCTTTTTAAACCCTTCCAGTGTCTGGGGATAGGGATAGCTCAGGGCGAAGATGATGGCCGCATCCATGAACTTTTTGTTTTCAAAGCTCTTTGCGGTGAACAGCCACCTGAACATGATGGCAAACCACTTGTCCATGTCGTATCCGGCCTCCCATTTTCCGGAAAGCTCCTGAAGGATCTCTTTTGCCCTGGCTGAAAGCACGGGGCTGCTGCTGGCCAGCACCAGCTTGTTGATCCTCCCGGGCCATGCCACTGCCATCTCCTGTGCGATCATCCCGCCCATCGAATGCCCGATCACGCAGGCCTTGTCGACGGAGAGGTGGTCGAGCAGGGCGCAGGCGTCCGCGGCGATGGTCTTCAGGGTGAAAGACCCGTTTTGGCGCGTACGCCCGCAGCCGCGGTTGTCGAAAAGGATCACCCGGTAGTGTTCCGAAAGGCTGTTGAGGATGAACTGCCAGCTTTTGGAGTCGCTCGACATGCCGGCTATCAGCAGCACGGGCGGACCCGAGCCATGCAGCTCGTAATAGATGCCGGCATCATGGTTTTCAAGGTATGGCATTTTCGATACAGTGTTTTTTCTGATAATAATTATTTTTTCTCCCGGCCGCACGCTGATCGCCGGATTGTTCCCTTCTCAGCGGATGATGAAGCCGGCCTGTTTCATGCTGTTTCCTCCCTGCACAATGAGCCGGTAGCTCCCGGGGGCAAGGCTGCCTGTCCATTCCAGCCGTTGCCTCCCTTTTTGCAGTTGTCCGCGGTATACTTCCCCGGCAAGCCTGCCGTTCATGTCCCTGATCTCTGCAATGGCCTGCATGTGGCAGGGTATTTCCAGGACGATGCTGAGGCGGCCGGCCGCCGGGTTCGGATACAGGGCGACGGAAATTTCATCGCCCCCGGCGGATTCATTGATCCCCACATGCGACACGCCGATGTCCATCACGGCGCCTTCCACGATGGTGAGGTTATAGGGGATGCCTTCGGGGAGCAGGTACCAGCCGTTGTAGCTGCCTCCCCATCCGAAGTTCAGGTGGTAGAAGTCGTCGGTGTTGTAGCCGTCGGCCACCACATTATGCCCGCCCTGTCCCGTGTTCACCAGCAGGGCCAGGTGTGCCGGCATCCCGTCTATCATATTCTGTTTCATCCAGGTGTAAAAGGAGGTGTCGCTCTCGTACACCAGCATGGCATCCGTGTACCCGAACCGCTGGTAGGCATCGTAGGCCTGTGTCACCCCGAAGGTCCCCGACACGTTTGAGGTGTACACCTGCCTGGCAGCCACGCCGCAGGCGAATATCAGGGCGGCAGCCTCTTCGGCCGTGATGGGTATGTATAACGGAAACTTCGCGGCGATGGAATCGAGGTATCCGTTCAGCCGCGGGAAAGCGGGGAAGTCCATCTCTTCGTGGTCATCGTCGATCCAGTATTGCCTGCCTGCATAGGAGTGATAATAGTCATCATCGTCGGTAAAGCGGGTATCGTTCAGGTTTTTCTGGTAGTGGATGATCATGGCCAGTGCAACGGCGGGGCAGCCGGCGACGCTCCGGAGGCCTGTCACCTCATCGAGCGGGCAGAGGGCGTTCCAGGGCGGGGACTGGCTCCAGTTTGTTTCCAGCCAGCCGCCTGTGCTGGTAGAGCCGGGGGGTGGCCATTGCTCGAAATGGCGGTTTGGCGATTCTCCCTGCAGCAGGCGGCTCCAGGCTTGCTGCCAGCGGGTGGCTTCTTCCTTTCCGGCTTCGGAATAGTATGCCAGCCTGGCGGGCAGGTCGTGGATCAGCATGCTGTAAAGGGGGTTTGCCTCCTGTCCGGGCAGCCCCGGGGGGGCTTCAAAGGAATAGGCAATGACCGGGGGGAGCAGATAGCTGGCCGAAACCACGACATATCCCTGCGGATACAGCCCGAAGCGATAGGCCAGGGTTTGCCTGCCGTCGGCGATGGTGTCGGCGGGCCCGGCGAGCCGGTAAACGGGCGGCATTTGTTTTGCGGCCAGCCAGTTGCGGGCGGCCTCACCGGCAGGCACGCCGCCGCTGTCCTGCGAAATGAGGGCGAAAGGTGCCATCAGCAGGAGCATCACGGCCATCGATAAAGCATTTTTTTTCATGGTTTTTGCATGTTGCAATGAATGATCAATAATTGCCGGAGGGCGAAAGGCGGTTGCAGATCTCCCTGAAAATGCAGTAACGGCATCGCTTTTCGTCTTCGGCCTGTGAAAAGGGTATATCGGGATTGAATATTTCCGCCATCAGCATGCCGAGCCTGTTTTCGAATTCCGCAAGGTTTTCGGTATCCGGCTTTTGTTTGCCGGGCATCAGGGCCGGGATGGGGCCTTTTCCGGGCGCCCGGAGGGAGATGACGCCGGCCTGCAGCTTGTCGCTTTGCCCGCTATTCCTGCTGTACAGCCATAAATACATGATCAGTTGAAATGCCATGTGGTGCGCCGGGTCGGTAAACAGCCTCTCCCAGTCGGCGGGCGCCAGCGCCCGCTCGTCCACGCTGCCGGTCTTGTAGTCGAGCACGCGCGTGATGCCATCCAGGCTGTCGATCCTGTCGACGGTGCCGCGAAAGTTCACCGGTATCCCGTTCGCGGCTGCACTGAATTCCATGCCGGTGCCCAGGGACTTCTCGAGCTGCCGCAGCACGAGCTCCTTTCCGCCGGCCAGCCAGGATTCCTCTTTCACGGTCAGTTGCCGCAGCAGCCTGCCGGCGACTTCCGCGATGAGGTAGTTTTTTCCGTAACTGATCTCATCAATGCTGAAAAGGCTGCTGAACTGTGCCTCAAGGCTGGCTGATATGCGCTTTCTTATCGCTTCGAGATCCTTTTTGTCGAGTTTGCGGTTGAGGAAGGGCTGGTATAACTCCTTCAGGCATTCGTGCAGGATGGTGCCAAGCGTCCTGGCATCGATGCTTTCTTCCGGCTCCTCCGTTTCCTGCAGCCCGATCAGCCTTGAAAAATAGAACTGCAGGCTGCAGTTGATATAGGTGTTCAGCGAACTGGGGTGGAAACCCTTGCGGGCTTCTTCCCTGAGCAGTTGCATCACACTTTCATCCTTGGCGATGCTGATGGTTTTGATGGTTTTGCCCGCCGGGGGCGGCACCGAAAGCAGTTGCTCGCTGACCTCCGTGGCGGGGTTGTATTTTTTTATCTCCTTTTGCAACTGCAGGATGTACTGGCTTTTTTCCCCTCCGCCCAGGTCGTCGCTGTTGGTGTCGTAAAGCAGCCAGATGTTCTTCGCCCTTTGCAGCAGGCGGTAAAAGTGGTAGGCGAAAACGGCATGGTTGTGCCTGTATCCGGGCAGGCCGAACGCCATCTTAATGTCGTTGGGGATAAATGAGTTGGTTGCTTTTGCCGCCGGCAGTATCCCTTCGTTCACCGAGAGCATGATGAGGTTTTCGAAGTCGAGGGTACGGGTTTCGAGCATGCCCATCACCTGCAGTCCCTGCAGGGGTTCGCCGCGAAAGGGTATGCGTTGCTGGCGGGCAAGCTGCCGGTACAGCAGCCTCAGGGTTTTGAAGTTGTCGATATTCCGGTGTTTTTCCGTCAGCTCGCGGAGCTTCTGCATCAGGCTGCTGAAATGGAAGAGGTACTCCAGGTTTATCTGCCCGGCCTTGTTCTCATCATCGTCTTTTGCGGTCAAAGCCTGATGGAAGTGTGTGATCAGGCCGCCAAGGGCATGCAGGAGCGATGCGGGATTTGTTTCCGCGGGGAAGAGCAGTGATGGCTCCGGGCCGGGAATGTTGTTTTCTTCGATGAGTTCTGCCACTTCCTTTGCCGAAAGGAAGAATTTGCCGGCCTCCCTGACGGCCCGTGCGGGGTCGGCAGGTTTTTCCTCTTCCCCGACTGTCATCTCCATTTGCATCCATGGATGGCTGAATATCCGCAAAAGGTCTTTGCTGTAGTATCTCCGCTTGCCCTTCTCGCCGCTTGCCGCGAAGCGTTCAGCGTTCTGGTGCATGCCGATGATGGCATCGAAGAGCCTGAACAGGGGTGTGTCTGCCAGGGGGAGGCCCATGGTGACATTAAACCGTCCGGCTTCGGCGGGGATGCTGTTCAGCAGGGGGATGAGCAGCCCTTCTTCGGGCAGCACCACGGCCGTGTTGTTGAGGGATCCCCGTTCTTTGGCCAGCCTTTGAAGCAGCTCGCCGGCATATTTTACCTGTCCGGCTTTCCCCGGCACACCGAGTATGCTGATCTTCTTGTTTTCCTTGTAGTGGTCGCCCACCCATTGGGCCTCACCGCTCTTCATGTTATTGAAGTAGCGGCGCAGGAATTGCCCGGCTTCCTGCCGCTCGTTGTCGATGTAGTATTTGTCGGCATCATGGTATATTTCGGCCCGGCCTTCGGCGATGAGGCTTTTGATGATCTTTTCTTCGGAGGCGGTGAGGGCGTTGAAACCGGCAAAGATGACCTTTTCCCACGGCCATCCGTCCATGTTCCCGGGGATCAGCCCTGCCGCAGCCCTGAAAGCCATGCCGCGGTATGCAAGCCGCTTATCGCGCAGCCGGCTGTTCAGTCCATGGTAGTAGTCCAGCATGGACCGGAAGAATTTGATATACCTTTTCTCGAAAGCGGTGAGGGGGCGGCCGTCGGGGTTCCACAGCGATATGGCTTTGGCTTCGCCCAGGAAGGTGAACAGCTTTTCCGGGTCGACCAGGTAGAGGTCGAGCTCATTGAAGTCGGACAGCATCCATGCGGCATATGGCAGGAATTCTTCCACACTGCGCGCCTGACTGCCTTCCAGTTCCAGGTGCAGGTCGTAGAGCATGAACTGCATGGCCATGGCGTCGGCGGGGGCGAAGCCGCTGATGCGCATCACGAAGTCTTCGATCGAGAAGAAGCCCGGAAGGATGGTGGTGCGGTCAATGATGCCGGCCAGGTATTTGCGTATGAAAAGTGATGCGCGCCGGTTGGGGAGCACGATACAGATATCGCCGAAACATTCATGATGTCGGGCGTAAATATGCCTGGTAAATTCTTCAAGAAAAGCCGGCATGCAAATGCTTGTTTAAAGAGCAATAAAGGTAGAAAAAAATGATATACCTGCGGAAGAATTTCATGACCTGCCGGGATGGCCGTATCATGGCTGTTATGGCAGCCGGCCGGCCGCCGCCAGGCCTTCCGGTTTCCCGGCGTCGATCCACAGGCCTTCGTCGTGGCGGTAAGCCCTGATCGGGTGTTCGCGGCACAGCCGCAGGTAGGTGCCGATGATGCTGAAACGCCCCGTTTCGGTAAAAAGACTGAATATTCCGGGGCTGATCACATGGATCCCGCTGAAGGCGAGCCTTACAACCGCTTCCTTTTCGGGGGTGGAGGGGATGCGTTCGCCGGTGGCCGGGTTCTCCCAGCCGCGCAGGCACAGCTTATCGTTAAAGAGCAGGTAGCGTGCCGTTTCCCTGTTGCGTACGGCCAGGGTTGCCAGCGCCTGGTGGCGCAGATGGCTGCGGTACAGCCCGGCAAGGTCGATGCCGGAAATGACGTCGACATTGTGGACCAGAAAAGGGCTGTCGTTACCAAGCAGGGGCGCAGCCCGGAGGATGGCTCCCCCGGTGTCGAGCAGCAGCCCGGATTCGTCGGAAATGTCGATCTGCAGCCCGAAATGATCCTGCTCTTCGAGGAAGTCAATGATCTGCCCGGCATGGTGGTGCACATTGATCACCAGCTGCCTGAATCCCTGTTCCTTCAACCGGATGATCAGCCTCTCGAGCAGGCTGACGCCCCCGGCCCTGACCAGCGCCTTAGGGGTATGCTCCGTGAGGGGAAGCAGGCGTGTTCCCATGCCCGCCGCCAGGATCATTGCTTTCATGATGACTTGATCTTTTTGGGTTTACAGAGGTTTTTTTCTTCGTGCGACAGGGCGCTGCAGTTTTTGCAAAGGTATTTGGGCTCTTTCACCTGCCTGATCCCGGCTCCTTCCCTGATTTTTTTACAGATCTTTTTGCTCATCGGTTCCCTGCATGTTTTCAGATATGCCCTGCTCCCGGTGGTGCAGGTCGACCTGAATAACGAATTTCTTCATTAAATGTTCAGCCAGCCTCCCGGCACAATATACCGACCTGTGCTGGCCCCCGGTACATCCAAAGCTGATGCTGAGGTGTTCAAAGCCGCGCTCAATATAGTTTTCCACGGCCTGGTCGCAGAGCTCAAACACATTGTACAGGAAGAGGTCTGTTTGCCTGAAGCTGCCCATAAAATTGACAACGGCCTCGTCGCGGCCTGTCTGTTGGCGGTATTCTTCCAGCCTGCCGGGGTTTGGCAGTGCCCGGCAGTCGAAGACAAATCCGCCCCCGTGTCCGGAGCTGTCGCCGGGGATGCCTTTTTTATAGGAAAAGCTGCTGATGCGTACCAGCAGGGGCGAGGGTGGATGCCGCAGCCTGCCGAAACTGCCGCTGCCTGCCAGCTTTGTCAGGCAGGTGCTGAATTCCCTGCCAAGGTCGGGAGGATGGCTGCCAAACAGCTTGTCGAGCAGGGAGAGGGCGGGCGCAAGGCTGCCGGCAAAATGGGGCCGCTTCTCGAACAGACCCCGGAAGCCATAGGCCCCCAGCACCTGAAAGAGGCGCAGGTAAACAAAATGATAGAAATATTCCATGAAGCCTTCGCGGCTGACAGGAGCCAGGCGCGACAACTCATCGAGGTAGGCATCGAGCAGCGCCATGCGCTGGCTTTCGGAAAAACCGGCCTTCACCTGGTACAGGAAGGAGGCAAGGTCGTACTGCAGGGGACCCCTGCGGCCACCCTGGTAATCGATGAACCAGGGACTGCCGTTGTGGATCATGACATTGCGCGACTGGAAATCGCGGTACATGAAGTGCCCGCAGCCGGCCTGCTCAAGGCGGGAGGCAAAGCGTTCAAAGTCCTTTTCCAGCGCCTGTTCATCGAAAGTGATACCCGAAGTTTTCAGGATGTAGTATTTGAAATAATTCAGGTCCCACATGATCGACCGGCGGTCGAAAGATTCAGCGGGATAACAGCGCGAATAGTCGATATCCATGCCTGCGCGCACCTGGAAGTGAGGCAGCATTCGCACCGTCGAAACCAGCAATTCGTATAAGTCGCCGGAAAGGGCATGATGATGCTCGTTTTCGGTGATCATGCCAAAGAGGCTGCGGTTGCCGAGGTCGGTCAGCAGGTATATGCCCTGCTCCCTCTTCTCTGCCAGGATCTCCGGTACCGGCAGGCCTGCCGAACGAAAGTGCCCGCTCAGATAAAGAAAGGCATCGTTTTCCTTCAGGTCGGGGTTGAAGGCCCCCACAACGGTCTTTCCGGCGGCGGCCAGCCTGTAATATTGCCTGGGTGAGCCGGAGGCCTGCATGGGCCTGAGCGTGACGGGTTTTTGCCCTGTCCATTCTTCGAATAATTGCCCGAGTAATGTTTCTGCCTGAACTTTCACCTTGTTTCGTTGTTATAAGGTCAAAATTAATTATTTTACCGGCACAGCCACGAATAAAAACTGCGGATCGCCTCCGGCATGTTTATATCCGCACGTAAACCTTAAATCATTATCTTTAGATCAAAAAAAAACTGAACATGGGTAAATCAGCAGAAGACATTCTGAAAACAGCCATCCTGCTCGAGCGCAGGGGCAAGGCTTTTTATGCAACGGCCGCCAGGCAGACCGAAAGTGAAGCCGCCAGGAAGATCTTTACCATGATGGCCGAGGAGGAAGACGAGCATATTGCTTTTCTTTCCAGGCAGTTTGCCGAATATGAGAAGAACGGCACTTTCGCAAAGAACGACGTGGAAACCCCCGTCGATGATACCGAGGTGGTCATGATCCTTTCAGAGCAGATGAAGAAGGAGATCTCAGCCGCGGGCTTCGAAGCCGCTGCCATTTCGGCTGCCATCGACTTTGAGAACCGCGCCATAGAAGTTTACCAGGGGCGCGCCGATGAGGCCACCGACCCCAACGAAAAGGAGATGTACCAGATGCTTGCCGACTGGGAGCGGACCCATCATCATTTGCTTCACAGGCTGAACGAAGACCTGAAGGAGCAGATATGGAACGACAACAGCTTCTGGCCGTTCTGAAGCATCATTTTCAAAGCAGGCATTAGGGTGAAGTGCGGCCTGAGCAGCCTTCACCGGCCGGGTGTGCTATTTCCGGATGATCTTTTCAAAATGGCTGTTCGCGGCTGTTCTGATCTCCAGCATGTAAATGCCTGCAGGAAGGTCATCAAGGTGGATCTTGTTCCCGGCCGTTTCCAGGGTGCCGGCGGTTTTTACCAGCTGCCCGTTAAAATTGCGTACATACACCGCTTCGATACGTTGGGATATGGCGGTGCGTATGTAAAGTATTCCCGCCGAAGGATTCGGGTAAACCGAAATATCGCGGGCTTCCGGAATTTCTTCCAATCCAATCGTACCCACATCCACCAGGTCGTAGAGGTGGGAGACCGATAAGCCGTAGTCGTTCTCTGCCATGAGCGTAACATCATACAGGCCTGTGGTATAATAATACACGGGTGGCGGGTTTTGCCCGAAGACGCTGTCGGGGGTTCCTCCTTCAAAGACCCATGTCCATGAGGTCGGGTTGTAAAGTGATGCATCTTCAAAGACCACGCTGTCGCCTGCGACGATATTGGGGGATGATACCACATTGAATTCTGCCAGGGGAGGGAATCCGACATCGATAAAATTTGTCATGGTCATGGTGTTTTCGCCTGCCGGGTTTGTAACCGTGAGCGTAACGCCGTATAGTCCGGTATCATAGTAGCTGACCGGGGGCGGGTTTTGCTGTGTTGAGCTTGCCGGGTCGCCTCCCTCGAAAGTCCACTCCCAGGAAGTGGGTGCGCCCGTTGATTCATCAGCGAATATGGCTTGTCCGCCGATGCCGATGGTGTTGTCTTCAACGGAGAAATCAGCCGTAGGCTCAATATATGTTTGCTCTCCCACATCAACGCCAACGCCGGTGATGACCTCGCCGGTTGTTTGGTTTTCGATAAATGCGAGCACTTCGCAGTTGCTCATCACATAGCCCGAACCTGCTGTGCTCCACGAATAGTTAAGGGTGATGAGGCTTCCCTGTGTGGTGGGTTCTGTGATGGGGTCGCCCCACTGGGCCACGAATGCCTCCCTGAATGTGTGCTTATGGGTGTATGGACCCGAAGCACCCGATTGCTGGGATACGAGGTCGTTTTCGGCCAGCATGACGTAAATGTGGTTCAGATCGGTCATGTCGTCCGTATAATAGATCTCAACCGTGATGTTGAGGGTCTGGCTCATGATGTCGTAGTTAGTAGACATCCCCATGTTGGCGGGTGAAGCTTCGGCCATGATGGTGTTGGCGTATGCTGTCCATTCGGTGCGGCTTTGCAGGCGGTCGCCGTTACCCCATATCCGCCGGTTGATGAAGGAGCTGGGCATGAAGCGTGAAGACCCGCAATAGGGCGTTGAATAGAAGGCATTGGGGTAGGTGCGCCTGAAGTCGGGGTCGCCCGGATAGGGCGTGGTAAAGCTGGAGTTGGCCGGATGATAGGCGACTACAAAAGCCCTCCCGGGATTGGCAGCCAGGATGGCAGCCGCCACCTGGTGTCCGGCCGGGCAGTTGGGGCACGACACGCCCGTGAACTCCTCCAGGATGGCATTCTTGTTTTGCGGTTCAGTGCTCACATAGTTCTGTGCCGAAAGCAGGCCGGCCACAAAAATGAGCATGATAAGGGTAATGTTTTTTTTCATAAGGCAGGATATTGATGTGTTTATATGCAAATATACGTTAAAATTCTTCCGGGTAACGGGTTCGGATTTCGAATGGCCAATCTTCCGCGCAGCGGAGGCTCCGCCTTCTATTGGCACCTCACCCCCTGGCCCCCTCTCCTGGAGAGCCTGTCCCGAGCGAAGGCGAGGGAAGAGGGGGAAAAGGGGGTTGGGGGTAAAGGGGGTGAGGTGCATGAAAACAATGAAAAATTGATCATTGATAACACCGAATGGCCAATCTTCCGCGCAGCGGAGCAAGGGGGGCGAGGGACCCTTCGCTTTGCTCAGGGCAGGCTCCGGGACGGGGGACGGGGATTGTTCCAGTGCTTGCCCCGAAACCTCGGTGGTTTCAGTGTTTCAGTGTTTCAGTGTTTCAGTGTTTCAGTGCCTGCCCCGGGAATAGGGGGCTAAATGATAAATATCATAGCCCACGAATTTATTCGTGGGTCGAATTTGGTGCGCGGGACACTCCGAACCTCATACCCCGCAACTCGAACCTGATTTTATATGCAATTTCTATTCGGTTTGTGATAATAACCGTTTCTGCTACAGTTCAGATTTCAGATTTCGAATGGCCAATCTTCCGCGCAGCGGAAGCTTCCCCCGGTGCCCGGGGTCGGGATGACCAGTGGTTGTTTACTGGCATTTGTGCGTGGGCTGACACAGCATTTCGCCCACGACCCACTATGATATTTATTATTGATAAAATTTACCCGCACTCACACCCACTTCAGATTTCAGATTTCAGATTTCAGATTTCAGATTTCGAATGGCCAATCTTCCGCGCAGCGGAAGCTTC
>Ga0334892_1000132_pt1 | contig 116833 bp, 95 predicted proteins | sample GraSluR3_MG_4_FD_207213 | JGI IMG/M metagenome (GOLD analysis project Ga0334892, IMG submission 207213) | Sludge microbial communities from methane-producing bioreactor in Wageningen University, Netherlands - Granular Sludge_15_04-R3 | ecosystem: Engineered > Bioreactor > Anaerobic >...
CTTCACACCCCAGGGTTGCCCCTGACGCATGTGCCGGTAGGTTACTCATGATGGAACATGAGGTTAAATCAATCTTCAATATTGAAAGAACGTTTAACAGTTATTTGAACGACTTCGTGTCGCACTTGAATTAACGCCCAACGGTTTTTATTATTCAGGCTATGAAGAGCCGCGAATTTACTTTTCAACTTTTTCCGGCGATACCATGTCCATAAAAACAGAATCAGAAGTAAAATCTTTGGTTTACGATCGAAGGTTTCGCAAACTGTATATCGGAACAAAATCCTCTGGTCTTGGTGTATTGAAAGGGAACACTTTAACCTATTTTTCACCCGACAATTCAATCCTTCCGCGGTATGTTATCGCGAGAATGGATGTAGATAGCGAGGGTAATTTGTGGATAGCATCTGCTAAAAACGGTGAGGGTGGATTATACCGTTTCGATGGAAATGAGTTTATTCATTTTTCCACTGATAATTCACTCTTAACATTTGATTTAATTTACGGAATTTGTTGCCGGAATACATCAGTTTATATTTCTGGAAAAGGAATAGACGGGCATACCGTTTTCCGGATTGATAAAACAGAAAAGGGTGAATATTCCTGGGAAGAAATACTGAGTGATGGTGAATATTATCATGAAATAGCAGCAGATAAAAATGACAATGTTTATGTTATTTTTCGAGTTCCCGCAGAGGGTATTATAAAATTATCGGCAGATGGTACGAAAAATATAATTACGCCTGACAGGAAAGGGGATGGTTTTGTTTATACAAAACTGATAACTGATAAAAGAGGGTATTTATGGGCGAATAAAATTTCGCTGGTCTCAAGTGAACATTTTTCGGTTTATGACGGGAAAAATTGGCATCCTGCTCCCACGGCCTTCCCTGAAAATGGGCTTGAATCAATCGATGTGGATGAAAATAACAACATTTGGCTGGCTTCTTATTCAGGGATTTATATTCTTAATCAATAATCATTTCACCTCGATTTTATAATCTAAGCAACCTTTTTGTTCTTTTTATCATCTTGGTAAAAAAACCGTTATGAAACTGCTACCTATATTTTTTTTCACATTGTTTCTTCTTTTTTCCTGCAACAAAGATGACGACGAGGTTGTGCTGAATGAATTTCCGGAGGAAATCAATTTCGATGTTTCGGAATGGGTGTTAAAAGGCGAAAACACTACCTGTGTTGACTTCGACAAGGATGGAAACGCCTGGATTGCTTCGGGTAGTAACCTGATTTTTTACGATGGTTTGAATATGCAATCTTATTCAGCCGGTACGATAATTCAGGATGTTTCTGTTGCGCCTGACGGAAGAGTTTGGCTGGGTACAAAGGAGAAAGGCCTGGCTCGTTTTTCAGACGGTGAATTCACATTTTACACTTCTGAAAATGCCGGATTGCCGAGGGATTACGTAAATGAAGTGGAAGTTGCCCCAAACGGAAAAGTCTGGTTTTCCAGCTCGGCCCACAATTTGGGCGGACTAATGTGTTACGACAACGGTACATTCAGCCTTTACACTCCGGAAAATTCAATATTGAATCAGAATGTCATTCAGAACTTAAAAGTTGACAGGGACAGCCGGGTCTATTTTGTAACGTTGGGAACCGTTGGAAGTGCAGCAGTTTACAGGATTGACAATCAAAACAACTGGATGCAATTGGGAGGTGATGCTACATTTTACTGGATAATGTCTTTGGATTTAACGACTGATTCTAAAGTTTACATTACTACGGATCATTCACTTTCATCATGTTTGGGTTGTTATGAAGATGAAATTTTGTGTTTTGAAGACGGGAAATGGAGAGTTCTTGAAAAATCTTTTTATCAGGGTATGTTCAACGGATTCTTTATTGATAAACGAAATTATATTTGGATTAAGGGAGGAATTGAGGGATCAGCGACTAACTATTTTGTTTTTGACGGAAAAGAGTGGCACCGTTCTGCAGAAGGACAAATCCCTGAAGTTTTCATAAAAAGTGTAAAAGTGGACGACCAAAACAACATCTGGTTTTGCACGGATGAGGGTATTTTTGTATTAAGTCAGTGAGTTAAAAATCTTTTTGTAACTTTATGGAAAACTTACAATTATGACAACAAAAGAAAAGTATTCCATTTCAAGAAGGAATTTTATAAAAGTTTCGGCGGCTTCCACTGCCGCAGTTTCAACCATGTCGCTGGGCAGCTGCAATGTGGAAAAAGTGCCGGCGCCCATGAAGCGCAAGTTCGGTAAACACGATTTTATGGTTACCTCTTTTGGCCTGGGTGGCCAGGCTTCGTTGCAATGGACAGCCGAAGGTTTGGATCCGGTGCCTATAATTCTGAAGGCTTTCGATTTGGGCATCAACTATTTCGATACCTCAAATCTGTATGCCGGCAGTCAGTTGAATTTCAATAAAGCGTTTAAAAAGCTGAACCTGATTCCGGGTGAAAGCAATTACAATGAAGGGCTGCGCAAATCCATCTGGCTCACCAGCAAAACCGCTATGCGCTGGGGTAAACCCGGCTGGCCCGAGCGGGAAGGTGTGGTGAACTGGTCGAACGGCGATAATGTAAAGTGCGCGGTTGACGATGTAAAACGTTCGCTCACACAGCTTTTTGGCGACGGAAACGGCAACTATCCCGGGGGTGCCTACCTCGATATGGTGCTGATTCATACGCTCCACAACGAAGCCGAAATCGATGTGCTTTACGAAGGACTGGAAACCCCGCTCGACCCGAATGAAAATTTCGGTGCGCTGGTTGCCCTGCGCGATTTGCGCGATGGAACCAACCTCACCGGCATGAACCCGAATAACGAAAAACTGATTAAACACATTGGTTTTTCGGGGCACAACAATCCGCCGGCCATGATTGATATGATCCAACGCGACGAATGGGGAATTCTGGAAGGAATGCTCATCGCCATCAACGCCAACGACCGGCTGATGTTCAATATGCAGCACAATGTGATTCCGGTTGCCGAAGCCAAAGGAATGGGCATTATCGGTATGAAAACCTTCGCCGACGCTGCCTTGTACCACAAAGAACCTACCTGGTCGAACAAGCCGGAGCACGTTTACATGGAAGTGGGAAAACCCGGGCTGCCAAGCCGTCCGCTCATCGAGTATTCGCTTACTACACCCGGCGTTCATACCCTGATAATCGGAATTGGTCACATCGACGACGACCCCATGAAATGCCAGCTGGTACAAAACTTTTATGCCTGCCAGATTGAACGCAACGGCCTCACTGCCGACGAGCGGGTGAAAATTGAACAGATGGCTGCGGCGGTTAAAAACGGAAAAACCAACTATTTCCAGATGGAAAAAGAGGAATTGGTGGCAGGTCCGCGGTTGCTGGAAAAAACAGAAAAAGAAGGCAAAAATGTGTTTACCTGGCAAACGGCGTATGCCGGAGACGAGCCCATTTCGCATTACGAAGTGATGATTGACGGGCAGCTGGCCGGAAAAGTGGATCATAAGCCGCAGGTATTAAAAAGCAAACCGTTTGCTTTTGAAACCGACAAAACCGGTTCTGAAATTCTGATTGCAGCGGTTGACAAAGCTGGCAATCGTATGGAGTCGAAGTTTGTTTAACTGATTTTCAAATAATCAAATAGAAAATCCGTTGGAAGAATTCCAGCGGTTTTTTTTATTTTATTTTGAACCATTTGCAGTTTCAAAGGTTGAACTACCAAATCAGAAACAAAAAAAATGGCAGACAGACTATCCGATCCCATTGGCCGGTTAATGGGACTTCGCTACAAATCGCATCCCTGGCATGGTGTTTTCATTGGGAAAAATGCACCAAAAGAAGTTACCGCTTTTATTGAAGTGGTATCTACCGACACAGTAAAATACGAAATTGACAAAGAGAGCGGTTATTTGCGGGTTGACCGGCCCCAAAAGTTTTCCAACGTTATTCCGGCGCTTTACGGTTTTATTCCGCAAACGTTTTGCGGTGAGAAAGTGGGTGAGTTCTGCCAAATAAAAACGGGCAAAAAAGATATTGAAGGTGATGGCGATCCCATTGACATCTGCGTGTTAACAGAAAAAACCCTGGCACACGGCGACCTGCTGGTAAATGCCCGGCCCATTGGAGGTTTTCGCATGATCGACGGCAACCAGGCCGATGATAAAATAATTGCAGTGTTGCTGAACGACACGGTTTACGGTCATTTTAAAAACATAACGGAAGTGCCTAAAATTGTAATTCAACGACTCGAGCACTATTTTCTCACCTACAAAGATATGCCGGGAGAAGACAGATATACCGAAATTCCCACCATTTATGAGGTGGAAGAAGCTTACGAAGTAATAAAACGCTCGATGGAAGATTACAATGTGAAATTCGACAATCTCGGGAAACTGCTTTCGTAAGGGCAAAATTCATCAAAAAATCCGTCCCACCGGATACCGGCGGTACGATTCTTCTGCCCACTCCGAGTTGTTGTAAATCCACGCAAGCTGGGCCCTGTGGTCGCGGGCAAACTCCGCGTCGGTTTGTTGCTTTTTCTGAAACGCTGCCTTGAACTCCGGGTGTTCGTCGAGGTATTTCAGCGCATTTTCCTCAAAACCATACGAAGAAAAATACTCCCGGCTGTCGAGGATGGCGTCGAAAAAATTCCACCGGAAAAAGGAATCGGCAGCCCGCGGTTCCAGCATTTCAACAAGGTATGCCAGTTTTTTTTGCCGTACCCGAATCACCAAATCGCCGGCATAATACTGAATTTTCTGCATTTCGCTCCGGGTCTCCACTTCCCCGTGAAAAAAGTGGCCGTTGTAAGGTCTGGGAGGATTGGTAAAATTCTCAATGTAATCTACCTGAACCTCCAGCACCGTGTCATTTTCCAGCCGCGAAAACTCCACCTGGTTCAGTTCGAGCCTTTCCACCACACCGGCCCAGGCCTGCGGCAGAATGTAATATTCAGGAACCGGAATGGTTTCTGCCGGCTTATATACATCGTAATAATTGATTGAATCGGTAAACGGACGGGAGGTATCGTAACCAAACCGCGGCAGACCGGTAACCTTGCTGATTTGATTTCGCTCCACTTCGTAACCCTTAAATTCAATTCGCGAAAACCGGGTTGAATCCAGTTCATACGTCAGTGGGTAGTTTTGCAGGGCCATGGTTGCTGTCCTGCTTTTTTTTCGTGAATCTATGATTTCAGCAGCGTTTTCAGCCGTGAATTCCGCCAGGGTTTGAATGAACTGATACGTGGATTTTACCCGGTCGGGGAAGGGTTTGTAAATCAGGTTTTCGGTCATCATGCCGTAGGTGTTGAACATGCGGGAGTAACCGGAGGAGTAGCGGGGGCTTTCCAGTGTCATTTTAATTCCGTCGCGCGGATCTTCATAAAACCAGTCCACATAAGGAATCAACTCGTATTTTCCTTTTTTCATTTGGATGTAGAGCTCCGGCAGCATTTTTTCGCGGATAAATTTGCCCTGGGCAGGAGGAAAAACATCCGGCTGAGGGGCAATCAAAGTTACGCTGTACTGGTGGTCGGAACCGTTGGTGGTGTGGGTATCCAGAAAAACATCGGGGTCCCATTCCTGAAAAATGCGGGTGAAACTTTTGGTATTTTCTGAGTCGCATTTGGTAAAATCGCGGTTCAGGTCGAGGTTGGCGGCATTTCCACGGAAACCGGTTTCGGCAGGTGTGGTTTGGTTGGCGCGGTGAAAAGCGCTGCGGTTTAACAATCCTCCAACACTATATACCGGAATAATGGCCACAACGGTATTTTCCAGCAGGGCTGCCATGCCGTTTTTGTTGCGCAAAATATCGTCGGCAAACTGCAAACTGGCATCGATTCCGGCCGGTTCGCCAGCATGAATGCCATTGTTGATAAGCAATACCGCTTTTCCCTGCGCTTTTATTTTTTCCGGGTCGAATTCCGGGTCATTGTTTATCACAAACAAATGCAACGGTTTGCCGCTGTCGGTGAGGCCTTTTTCAAGCAAAACCGTATTTTCGTAATGCGAATCCAGCTTTTGGTACATTTCAATTACCTCATCGTAGGTGGGCGAGTAATTTTCCTCGTAGCGGAGGTTCAGCAGCGGCTGGGATTGTGCAAACACAACTATTCCTGTCACCAAAAAACAGATAAGTGTGGTGAATTTTCGCATGGTCAATTGAATTTTTCAGCAAAGAAAACAATTATTTCAACGATTTCCTGAGCAGGTTCAGATTGGAATAATGAAAACCATTCTTTTCATCGTACAAATCTTCACGCTCCATTTCCTTCCATTCCGAAAAATCGATTTCCGGGAAAAACACATCGGCTTCAAACGGCTGATGAACCAGGGTCAGGTAAAGCTTTCCCGCCAGCGGGTAAAACTGCCGGTAAATCATTCCGCCGCCAATCACAAACGCTTCGGGTTCGTTTTTCACCTTTTCAATGGCTTCATCGATGGAAAAAACCACTTCGCATCCGGGAAAACTGTCATCCGGTTTGTCGGTAATGACAATATGCCGGCGGTTGGGAAGCGGCCATTTGCGAAGCGACAGTAATGTGTTCCGGCCCATAATCAGGCTGTGCCCGGTGGTAATTTGCTTAAACCGTTTCAGGTCGGTGGGCAAATGAAACAGCAAGTCGTTGTTTTTGCCAATGGCGAAGTTTTCGGCAATGGCCACAATGATGGAAATGTTTTTATGTATCATAGTTCTTTTAATTACAATGGTCAATATCCAATATTCAAATAAATACCAAATATCAATTTTCTAATATTCAAACTATTGGCAAGATCATTTGTGATTTGATTTTTGAAAAACTGGAATTTATTTGTCATTTGTGATTTGATTTTTGGTGCTTGTTTTACACAGCTACCTTCCCTTTTATATGCGGATGTGCCTGATAACCCACCAGTTCAAAATCTTCAAACGTAAAATCGAAAATGCTTTTTACCTCCGGGTTAATTTTCATGGCTGGCAGCGGGTAAGGTTCGCGGGTAAGCTGCAGATTCACCTGTTCGATGTGGTTGGAATAGATATGTACATCGCCGAAAGTATGCACAAAATCGCCCGGTTCGAGGCCGGTTACCTGCGCCATCATCAGGGTGAGCAGGGCGTAGGATGCAATGTTGAAAGGCACTCCCAGAAAAACATCGGCGCTGCGCTGGTACAACTGGCACGATAATTTTCCACCGGCCACATAAAACTGAAACAGAACGTGGCAGGGCGGCAGGTTCATATTATCCAGGTCGCCCACATTCCAGGCGTTTACAATGTGCCGCCGCGAGTCGGGATTGTTTTTGATGGAGTCGACCACCCGGCTGATTTGATCGATGTGTTTGCCGTCGGGTGTGGGCCACGAGCGCCACTGGTAACCGTAAATGTGGCCCAGTTCTCCGGTTTCGTCGGCCCATTCGTTCCATATACGTACCCCGTTGTCTTGCAAATATTTTACATTGGTATCGCCGGCCAGAAACCACAGCAGTTCGTGAATAATCGATTTCAGGTGCAGTTTTTTGGTGGTTACAACCGGAAATCCTTCACTCAGATTAAACCGCATCTGGTGCCCAAAAACACTGATAGTACCGGTTCCCGTGCGATCTTTTTTCTCAACCCCGCTCTCCAGAATGGTTTCCAGCAAATGCAAATATTGTTTCATTTTTGCCTGATTTTTAATACTAAAACACCCTAAATGGTGATAAGTTGGTACAAAAATAAACAAATGCATGAGAATTAATTCCCCGGTTTCCTGCCTGAGTTTTGTTTCCTTCCAAAAGAGTTGTTAATTTTAGGGTCAATTTTTTTCTAAATCAACATAAACAAAATAGTTATGAATAGAAAGCTCAGAATGGGAATGGTTGGCGGCGGAACAGATGCATTTATTGGCGCCGTTCACCGTTTGGCCGCTTTTATGGATAACCAGATTGAACTGGTTTGCGGCTGTTTCAGTGTTAATCCCGAAATTTCAAAAGAGTCGGGTAAGTTGTATTACCTGCCCGACGAACGTGTGTATGAATCCTACCAGGAGATGTTTGAAAAAGAAGCGCAACTTCCGGAGGGCGAACGTATGGATTTTGTGTCGATTGTAACGCCTAACTTCGTGCATTTCGACCCGGCCATTATGGCTCTGGAAAACGGTTTTCATGTGGTCATCGACAAACCCATTACCTTCACCCTCGACGAGGCGCTGAAGCTGAAGGAAAAACTGGATGAAACCGGACTGACGCTGGCGCTTACCCACACTTACTCGGGGTATCCGGCGGTGAAACATGCCAGACAGATGGTGGCCGATGGTGAACTGGGAAAAATCCGCAAGGTTTATGTGGAATATCCGCAGGGGTGGCTGTCGGCAAAAGTGGAAGACCAGGGCAATGTGCAGGCATCGTGGCGAACCGACCCGAAGCGCTCGGGGAAAGCCGGCTGCATGGGCGACATCGGAACCCATGCCCACCATTTGGCCGAGTACATTACCGGGCTAAAAGTAACCGAATTGTGTGCAGAGCTGAATATTTTTGTTCCCAACCGCCTGCTCGACGACGACGGAGCAGCCCTGCTGCGTTTTGAAAACGGCGCCCGCGGAGTTTTAATCGCTACTCAGGTGGCTGCAGGTGAGGAGAATGCTATTAGAATAAGGGTTTACGGTGAAAAAGGCGGGCTGGAATGGTTCCAGCACGAACCAAACACACTCATTTTGAAATGGACTGACAAACCTACTCAGATTTTGCGTGTGGGAACCAGCATGAACAGCGCCATTGCCGCACACAACACCCGTACCCCGGGCGGCCATCCCGAGGGTTATCTGGAAGCATTCGCCAACATCTACCGCAACTTTGCCATGACCGTAATGGCGAAAATGGATGGCAAAGAACCTACCGCCGAAATGCTCGATTTTCCCGGCGTGGAAGACGGCATTCGCGGAATGCAGTTTATCGACACGGTTGTGAAAGCCGGGTACGACGACAATACAAAATGGGTAAAACTTTAAACCCGAAAATTGAAACTTTAAACTCGAAATTGATATGTCCAGACCAGTAACCTTGTTTACCGGACAATGGGCCGACTTACCCATTGAAAAAATATGCCAGAAAGCCAAATCGTTTGGTTACGATGGCCTTGAACTTTGCACCTGGGGCAACCACATGGAAATAGACAAAGCCGATCAGGCGTATTGCGACGAAAGAAAGGCGCTTCTGAAGAAGTATGAGCTCGACCTTTACGTCATTTCCACCCACCTGGTGGGGCAGTGCGTTTCCGATCCCATCGACGAGCGCCACAAAGGTATCCTTCCCGATTACATCTGGGGCGATGGCGACCCCGAGGGCGTGCGGCAGCGGGCTGCCGAAGAGGTGATTAAAACAGCTAAAGTTGCCAAAATGCTGGGGCTCGACACCGTGGTTGGCTTCACCGGAAGCCCCGTATGGCACATGCTCTACTCGTTTCCTCCCATTCCTTCGGGAATGATTGAAAAAGGGTACGAAGAGTTTGCCAGACGATGGATTCCCATCCTTGATGAATTCCAGAAAATTGGGGTGAAGTTTGCTTTGGAAGCACACCCTTCTGAAATTGCGTTCGATATTCATTCGGCGCACCTTACAATGAAAGCGCTGAATAATCATCCGGCATTCGGGTTCAATTACGACCCCAGCCACTTTGGTTACCAGCATGTTGATTATGTGCGTTTTATCTATGAATTTTCTGATCGTATTTTTCATGTACACATGAAAGATGCCTACTGGAGCGATGTTCCCATGGGAATTGGCGTTTTCGGTGGACATTCTGAATTTGGCGATAACCGGCGATACTGGAACTTCCGAAGTCTGGGACGCGGTAAGGTGAATTTTGAAAATATCATCAGGGCACTGAATGATATTGGCTACAAAGGTCCATTATCGGTTGAATGGGAAGACAGCGGAATGAACCGCGAAGCCGGCGCCACCGAAGCCTGCCAGTTTGTGAAAAATGTGGATTTTGAACCATCAGACGTGGCTTTTGACGATGCCATGCAAAAAGAAAAATAAATGACAAACAGAAGAAGTTTTATTAAAAAGTCGGCACTTGCCACCGCGGGAGTGGGCGCTGCCGCATCCATGCCGCTTGCTTCGTGCATGGGAGCCAACGAAAAACTGGTGTGTGGATTAATTGGTGCAAAAGGAATGGGATTTTCCGATTTGCAGGCTTTTCTTCGCCAGAAAAATACCGAATGTGCCGCTATCTGCGATGTGGACGAAAATGTGCTGAACCAGCGTATTGCCGATACTGAAAAAATTCAGGGATACAAACCCAAAGGATTTAAGGATTTCAGGAAACTGCTGGAAAAACCGGGAATCGATGTGATTATTATTGGTACACCCGACCATTGGCACTGCATTCCGTTTGTGTATGCTGCCCAGGAAGGGAAACAGATATTTTGTGAAAAACCACTGGCCAACTACATCGAGGAACTGAACATTATGGAACGCGCTGCACAACGGTACGGAAACGTTGTTCAGGTAGGTCAGTGGCAGCGCAGCGATAAGCACTGGCAGGATGCCGTGGCGTTTGTTCATTCAGGAGCGCTGGGGAAAATTCGCAGTGTGCGCACCTGGTCGTACCAGGGCTGGATGAAATCGGTGCCGGTAGTGCCCGACAGCGATGTGCCGGCTGGAGTTGATTATGATTTCTGGCTGGGGCCTGCGCCCCAAAGGCCGTTCAATAAGAACCGTTTTCATTTCACTTTCAGGTGGTTCTGGGATTATGCCGGTGGCATGATGACCGACTGGGGTGTGCACATCATCGATTACGCCTTGTTTGGAATGAATGCCAAAGCGCCCAAATCGGTGATGGCTATGGGCGGCAAGTTTGCCTACCCCGAAGATGCCTGCGAAACACCCGATACCCAGCAGGCACTGTATGAATTCGACGGCTACACCATGCTGTGGGATCACGGAATTGGTATCGATGGCGGCTATTACGGCCGTTCGCATGGCGTTGGTTTTGTTGGCAACAATGGAACACTGGTGGTTGACCGCGGCGGCTGGGAAGTGATTCCCGAGGGTGGCGACAACCCCGCAATGGAGCGGGTGGAGCTGCAAAGAGGCGATGGCCAGGGTTTGAATAACCACATGAAAAATTTCATCGACTGTATAAAAGACAGGGATCTGGTGCCCAATACCAGCATTGAAATTGCCGCCAATACGGCCCGTGTTTGCCACCTCGGAAACATTGCCTTTAAAACCGGTCGCCGGTTGTACTGGGATGCCGATAACAGTAAATTCATCGGCGACGATGATGCCAACAGTTATCTGGTGCCTCAATACCGCGCTCCCTGGGAGTTGCCCAAAGTGTAATGATTTATAGATTAGTCATACTATCATTTGAAATGATGGTATGACTAATTCTTTTTTAACATGAATACATCTTCCCGCCTCTGGTACATCGATAACCTTCGTATTTTTCTTATAAGCCTGGTGGTTTTGCATCACCTGTCCATAACTTATGGCGCACCAGGCAGTTGGTATTACAATGAAACCGAAGCCGGATTTCCTGAAATTATTCCCATGTTATTGTTTGTACTTACCAACCAGTCGTTTTTTATGGGGATGTTCTTTTTTGTTTCGGCCTTTTTTATTTTGCCTTCCCTGAAAAGAAAAGGAACAGGTAAATTTGTAAAGGACCGGCTAATCCGGTTGGGAATTCCGCTCTTGCTGTTCTATTTTATTTTGTCTCCGCTCACTGTTTTTCTTCTTCATCGTTTTATTCGGGGTGATGAGGTTTTTTTGATTGATTTCTGGTTAAATCAAAGAGGTGCAGGATTTGGTCCGCTCTGGTTTGTGGAGGCACTGTTGCTTTTTACCCTGGTATTTTTGCTGGTAAAACCGGAAAAGGTGAACCGACAAATTCCTTTCCCAGGAACGTTTGTCATTCTTCTGGCTGCAATTGCAACCGGTTTTCTTCAATACCTTATCCGCATCTGGCTTCCCGTTGGATGGAGTATGCCGTTTACCAATTTTCAGCTCCCGTTTTTCGTGCAGTATATTTTTCTTTTTGTTTTGGGCATATTAGCCTACAAAAACAACTGGATGGATGCCATTACTTTTACAGCTGCGAAAAAATGGTTTCTGTTTGCGCAGTTTATTCTGTTTATTGTTTTTCCGTTGATTTTTATTCTGGGAGGGTCTTTCGAAGAGGCCGATTTGTTTATGGGAGGAGGTACCTGGCAAAGTGCCGGTTATGCCCTTTTGGAACAGGTGTTGGGTTTCTCCCTGATAATTGGCCTTCTGGGAATTGGAAAAAAATACCTGAACCAGCAGGGTTCCGTTGCCAGACAATTATCCGACAGCGCTTACGGGGTATTTGTTTTCCATACTCCTGTAATTGTAGCAATCGGTATTGTTTTTGCGGGATGGCAAACTTCGCCGCTGCTGAAATTTATTGCACTGGCGCCACTTGCATTAACTGCCTGTTTTGCAATGGCCTCGCTTATTAAAAAAATTCCGGGTGTCAAAAAAATATTCTAATCGATTAAACGGAAATCTCACTGTTGTTTTGTTGTTTTTTAAATTTGGGTAATGGTAACCGAGCTTTCTATGGCAATTTATTACAGGATGTTAACCTTTCGGGTTGCAATCAGTAAAATACTGTGTTTTTTCGCTCTTCCTTTCACGGGTTTGTAAAAAATTTATACTTTTGCAACACTTTTTTCGAACCATGGGCTGGAGAACAAAATACGATGTGGAGTTTAAGGGCCTTAAAGAAGGCCTGCACGAGTTCGAATTTGAAGTTAAAGACGCGTTCTTTGAGCACTTTGAACAGGGACTGGTTACCTTTGGTGACATCAGGGTAAAGGTGACTCTTGAAAAGAGAAGTTCCTTTATAAAACTTTTTTTCAAGATGAAAGGGTGGGTTGAATTAACCTGCGACCGCTGTCTCGAAAATTACCGGCAAAAGATCAAACATAAAAGCGAATTGTTTGTGAAATACGGCGATAACGATTATGAAGATGACGAAATCATCTGGATTTTGCCTGAAGAACACCGGATTAACCTGGCCCAGTTAATTTATGAATATATCATTCTCAGCATTCCCATAAGGCATGTTCACCCCAACAAAAAAGGGGCCACCGGCTGTAATATGGACATGCTGGAACAACTGAAAAAATACGAGCACAAGAAGGAAGAACCGGAAGAAATTACAGACCCGCGTTGGGCGGCATTAAAGAACTGGAATAATAATTAAAAATTAAAATATCATGGCACATCCAAAGAGCAGAATATCGAAAACAAGAAGAGATAAAAGACGTACTCACTACAAAGCATCTCTTCCTACGCTTGCAACATGTTCAAACTGCGGAGCAACGGTAAAGTATCACCACATTTGTCCGGAATGCGGATACTACAGGGGCAAGCAGGTAATTGAAAAAGAAATTGCTGTTTAAAGCAGGGGCTGGTCAAAAAAAAGTGACCAGCTTTTTTTTGCTTTCATTTCGGCTTTCCGGCTTTGTTTTTGAAAGAAACGAATTCCTGATCCGTAAAACAGCGGAAATCAACTGAGAAATAACAACAATGAATGGGCAGCTGTTGAAACAGAGACCACTCTCAAATGGTAACCCTGTAAAATCTGTACCGGTTAAATATAGGAAACAGATTTTGCCAACCCCATAAAAAATTCGTAATTTCAGCCGCAGATTTTTGAGAGAACTGTGTTTTAGTTAGTTGAATTACACCGAGTAAAATGATATTTAAAATGGCGAAGCAAACATCGAACTACGGAGATAACCTGAATCAATCCATCAACATCATTAGCGAAGGAACAATAATTAAAGGCGATATAGCAGCCAATGGCGATATCCGCATTGACGGGGAATTGGTGGGTAACATCAATGCAAAGGGAAGACTGGTGATTGGCCCCAAAGGAAAGGTGGAAGGTGAAATTGATTGTAACAATATTGAAGTTTCGGGGTATATTAAAGGAAAAGTGAAGGTTGTAGAATTGCTTACCATGAAATCTTCAGCCCAAATTTATGGCGATATAATTGCCGGAAAACTGTCCGTAGAGCCGGGATCACTTTTTACAGGAACTTGCACAATGGGCGATTCCAAAGAAAAAAATGAAAAACCGCAGCAAAAAGAGTAAAGAAAAAATTGACGCTTTCATAAGGTATTCAAACCTGGCGTTTGAAATGATGGCAATGATGGTTGCGGGCACATTGCTGGGCTACAAAATTGACCAGTGGCTCGAAAATGAATTCAGGTGGTTCACACTGGTGCTTATGGTTTTATCGGTAGCAGGTTCTGTAATTTATTTTATCCGAAAACTAATAAAATGATGAGCAAAGAACTAAAACGGTTTATTCTGAAAATTTTTATTGCAGCTGCTGTGCTGGCAGCCTTGGGTTGGTTGGTATTTACCTGGATTGTTCCAGGGCAGTATTTGCTCATTCTGCCCTGGATGCTTGTGTTTTTTGCAGCAGTCACCATAGCCACACATGCTTATCAGGTTAAGTTGGCTCATAAAAACATGGTCCTGTTTACCCGGTACAGCATGCTTTTCCCTCTTTTCAGGCTACTCGTTTATTCGGCATTTGCCATGGGATACCTGGCTGTAAATTCCGACAATGCAGCCGTTTTTGTAGTCTGCCTTGTGGTCGTTTATGTCACGTTTACATTTTTCGAGGTTTCCGATCTGGCCCGCATTGTCAGGAAAAACCGGGAATAAAAAATTTAAAAATCTCTTTGCCCTGAATTATTATCAAATAAAAGTAGCCGGATAGAAATTTCTTTTAAATTTGTGCAACTTGAATTACAGAAAAAAGTGATGCCAACATTTTCCCAAAAGGTGATATTTACCTTAATGATGGCTGTTTTCTGGGTTAATCCGGTAGCAGCCCAATCCGGTTCAGGGCCAAATGCCCACGCTGACGGAAAGGAAGTTACAGAGGAAAATTTTGATGCGGGCAAATTCGTAATTGAACACGTTTTGGACGCCTACGACTGGCACATTGCAACCTTTGGTAACAACCACATCAGCGTGCCGCTTCCGGTTATTTTATACAGCAAAAATCCTCAATGGCACGAGGATCAAAACCTGCACATTTTTATGTCTTCCAAATTTCATCACGGGCATACCGATTACAAAGGTTTCCGCATCTCACACAGTGAAAAATACAACGGCAAAATTGTAGAAGTGAATGAACAGGGGCATGAAATCGGCCGACCGGTAGATCTTTCCTTTACCAAGGCTGTAGCCGGTGCAGTTGTTTCGGTTATTGTACTTTTCTCCCTGCTTTTTGCTGCTGCCCATACTGCCGGACAAAACCGTGGCAGGGCTCCGTCGGGAGCGCAAAATCTTGTAGAGCCTGTCGTTGTTTTTATTCGCGATGAAATTGCAAGGCCATCCATAGGCGAAAAGCATTACAAGCGTTTTATGCCGCCGCTTCTCACTCTTTTCTTTTTTATTTTATTGAATAACCTGCTGGGTTTGATACCCATTTTCCCTTTTGGGGCCAATGTTACCGGAAATATTTCGGTTACACTGGTGCTGGCACTTTTTACATTTCTTGTAACCAATATCAGTGGTAACAGGCATTACTGGAAAGAAGTATTGAACCCGGATGTACCTCTTTTGCTGAAGTTCCCCATTCCGTTAATGCCTTTCTTGGAATTAACAGGAATGTTTACCAAACCGTTTGTGCTGATGATCCGGCTGTTTGCCAACATGCTGGCCGGGCACATGATTGTTACGGTTTTCCTGAGTTTGATTTTTATTTTCAGCAGTTTGATGGGACCGGCTGCCGGCTATGGGGTTAGTCCCATTTCAGTGGCCTTTGCGGTTTTCATAACATTGCTAGATGTGTTGGTTTCATTCATTCAGGCGTATGTTTTTACCCTTCTGTCGGCCATCTATTTTGGAATGGCATCGGCAGAAGAACATTAATATTCATTTTTAAATTTAAAGCTATGTTATCAGCTATTTTAAGTGTGTTGCTACAAGTTTCCGAGGGTGCTGCCCAGTTTAGTGAGTTGGGGGCGGCCTTTGCAGCAGCCTTAACGGCTTTTGGTGCCGCTTTCGGCATCAGTCGGATAGGTGTTGCTGCCATGGAAGCCATTGCACGACAGCCCGAGGCCAGTGGAGATATTCGCTCCAACATGATTGTTTCGGCAGCATTGATTGAAGGGGTTTCCTTCTTCGCCGTTATTGTTTGTGCGTTGGTTTTGTTTGTGTAGCTAAAGCATTGAAACAGCCACCTTCGGGATTGCCGGAGGTGCTGTTTCTTTTTGAATTAAGGTTGGTTTGAAAACAAAAATATTCTGGTTATGGAACTGGTAACTCCGAATGTAGGTACAATATTTTGGATGATTATTGTTTTTGGGATTGTGGCTTTTGTTTTGAAAAAATTTGCCTGGAGACCCATCCTGAATGCCTTGTATGAACGGGAAGAATCGATTGATACAGCTTTAAAGGCTGCCGAAGAAGCCCGATATGAAGTGGAAAAACTGAAAGCCGGGAACGACAAGTTGATTACCGATGCCCGACGGGAAAAAGATTCCATTCTTCGCGAAGCCATGAACCTGAAAGAAGGGATAATTGCCGAGGCGAAAGAAAAAGCATCGACTGAAACGCAGAGAAGTATTGAGAATGCCCGACAGCAGATACAAAATGAAAAAGATAAAGCCATTAATGAAATGAAAAAGCAGATGACGGAGATTTCGTTTTTAATTGCGGAAAAAATCATCAGAAAAGAAATGGCAGATCCAAAAGAACACCAGCAGTTGGTGAGCGAGTTATTAGATGAAATTAAACTGAATTGAAGGGATGGATGAAAGTGCAATCACGGTAAGATATGCCAAAGCAGTTTTTTCTCTGGCCAAAGAGAACAATCAGCTTTCTATCCTGAAGAAGGATGCCGAACTGATAGCAGCCGTTTGCCGTCAATCGGCCGATTTTAACAGGTTTCTGAAAAATCCGGTGGTAAAAACTTCTGAAAAAATAAGGCTTATTCATCTGATTTTTAAAGAAAAAGCAGATGTGCTTTCCTTGAATTTTCTCACCCTGATGACGCAAAACAAACGCGAGGAATTTATTCCGGCAGTCTGTCGAAACATACTGTCTCTTATTCGGGAAGAAAAAAATATAAAAACTGCGGTTTTGACTACCGCCGTTGAAATGGATGAAGACCTGCTTCAAAAAGCAGAAAAAATCCTTGAAAAAGAACTGGGAACACAGGTAGAACTGACTGGACGGGTAAACCCGCACATCATTGGAGGTGTTGTATTGCAGATTGACGGAAAGCAATACGACGACAGCATAGCCACTCAGCTCAAAAAACTGAAACAGGAATTTTTAAAAACGGAAGTGTGATGGGTATTTAACGGATGAATTGAAAAAAGACACAACAAAAGATGATACATATTAAACCGGCAGAAATTTCTGAAATCCTGAAGCAGCAACTGAAAGGCTTTCAAACCGACGCTCAACTGGAAGAGGTTGGAACGGTGCTTCAGGTAGGTGACGGCATTGCACGTATTTATGGTCTTTCCAATGTGGAATCGAACGAAATGATAGAGTTCGAAGGTGGCATTAAGGGTATTGTTCTTAACCTGGAACAAGACAATGTGGGAGCTGTTTTGCTGGGGCCATCCCAGGTGGTAAAAGAAGGCGATACGGTAAAGCGGTTGAAGCACATTGCCTCCATAAGAGTAGGGGAGAAACTGTTGGGAAGAGTGGTTAACACCATTGGTGAGCCGCTCGACGGACATGGACCCATTGGTGGCGAATTGATCGAACTCCCGCTTGAACGGAAGGCGCCGGGTGTAATTTTTCGCCAGCCGGTAAAAGAACCGCTGCAAACCGGACTGAAAGCTATCGACGCAATGGTTCCCATCGGGCGGGGCCAGCGCGAGCTGATAATTGGCGACCGCCAGACCGGAAAAACAGCCGTAGCTATCGACACCATCATCAATCAGCGCGAAAACTTTGAAAGGGGAAAACCGGTTTACTGCATTTATGTAGCTATTGGGCAGAAAGGTTCCACCGTGGCCAACATCGCTTCAACCCTACAGAAACATGGGGCCATGGAGTATTCCATCATTGTTTCTTCCACCGCTTCCGACCCGGCTGCCCTGCAGTTTTATGCCCCTTATGCCGGCATGGCCATCGGAGAATATTTTCGCGACACCGGCCGCGATGCGCTGATCGTGCTCGACGACCTGTCGAAGCAGGCGGTTTCGTACCGAGAAGTGTCCCTGCTTTTGAGGCGCCCACCGGGGCGCGAGGCATTCCCGGGCGATGTTTTTTACCTGCACTCGAGGCTGCTCGAGCGGGCGGCAAAAATCATTGAGTCGGACGAAATAGCAGCCCAAATGAACGACCTGCCCGAAGGCTTAAAAAGAAAAGTGAAAGGTGGGGGTTCGCTCACTGCACTTCCCATTATTGAAACCCAGGCAGGCGACGTTTCAGCCTATATTCCAACCAACGTAATTTCCATTACCGACGGGCAGATTTTTCTGGAGTCGAATCTGTTTAATTCCGGGTTCAGGCCTGCAATTAACGTGGGAATTTCTGTTTCGAGGGTTGGAGGCAATGCCCAGATTAAACCGATGAAAAAAATTGCCGGTACATTGAAACTCGACCAGGCACAGTACCGCGAACTGGAGGCTTTTTCCAAATTCGGCTCCGACCTCGATGCAGCTACCCTGAGGGTACTCGACAAGGGAAGAAAAAATATGGAAATACTGAAGCAAAATCAATATTCACCCATGAAGGTGGAGCATCAGGTTGCCATTATTTACTGCGGGGTGAATGAATTCTTGCGTAGCTTACCAATCAATCAAATAAAAAACTTTGAAAATACTTTTCTGGAACTGATGGAAATGGAGCACCGCGATATTCTGGACTCTATTAAAGAGGGGTACCTGACTGAAAAAATAGAGACTGTGCTCAGGCAGGTTGCTGCCGAAGCGGCCAAAAAAATGAAAAAGGAAGCGGAGATTTAAGAAAAAGAGTTGAATGGCAGGGTTAAAGGAAATAAGAACACGCATTGTATCGGTTAAAACCACCCGGCAGGTAACCAGTGCAATGAAAATGGTTTCGGCATCGAGGCTGAAGAAAGCCCAGGATGCCATCCTGCGAATAAGACCTTATGCCGAAAAGTTGCAAAATATTTTAACCTCGTTAAGTGCCAGCCTCAGCGATTCAAATGATTCGGTTTATGCAAAACCGCGCGAACCCGAAAAAATACTGGTGGTGCTTATTTCATCAAACCGCGGATTGTGCGGTGGATTTAATCTGAATATTGCCAAAAAGGCTGTGGAACTGGTAAATACCAAATACAGCCTTCAGAACCAGTTGGAGGAGCTGGACATTATTTGCATCGGGAAACAGGGCGAGCGGCAAGTGAAAACAAGAGGCATGCATGTAGTCGAAAGTTACCACGATTTGTACGATCATTTCGATAAGGATCATGTGTTTGAAATGGCAGAAAAAATAATGAAGTGGTTTGTCGATGGTAAATACGACCGGGTGGAACTGGTTTACAACCAGTTTTTGAATGCTGCCATTCAAAACAATGTAGCCGAGCAGTTTCTTCCTGTTGAAATTGAAGAGAAAAAGGGGCTGAAAGAATATTACGACTATATTTTTGAACCCACAAAGGAATATATTGTAAAAGAATTAATTCCGCGAAGTTTGAAAATTCAGTTTTATAAGGCCATGCTCGATTCGCATGCAGCAGAACATGGCGCACGAATGACTGCCATGCACCAGGCTACCGATAATGCCACCGAATTGCTTAAGGATTTGAGTTTGCAGTATAACAAGCTCCGGCAGGCATCCATCACCAATGAAATTCTTGAAATTGTTGGCGGCGCCGAGGCACTGAGGGGTTAACCGGTTTCTATTTTTCTGATTACAATGATGAGGTTGGTAGCCGGCTGAAACCCAAATTTCATGGCATTGTTTCTGAATTCTTCCACATGTGGCAAAAGGGTTTCATATTCTTTTCTACCTTTAATTTTTTCCAGCATCTGCTTCATTTTTTCTACCCTGAGCTCCAATTCTGCCTCATCTTCCACCAGGTTCACGTTCCGCTTTTGCTCAAAGAAAAACTGCACCGGTAATTCAGCCTGTTTCAGCATGTGTAAAATGGCGTCCTTTGTAAAGGTTTTCCGGTGAAAACGGCCCTGCAAACGGTCGATGCGGCTGCGAAAATGATGATACATTTTATGCACTTCCTGAGCCGGGTTCAGATTATTGCTGATGGTTTCGTTAATGATGATGAAGCCTCCGGGTTTCGTTACCCGTTTTATCTCTTTTAGTCCCTTTTTAATTTTTGGCAAATGATGCAACGCCATGGAAATGCTGACCACATCGAATGAGTTGTCTTCAAAACCGAGCTTTTCTGCTTCCATTTCCATGAATGTCACATCGGGATGATATTTCCGTGCTACTTTCAGCGATTCATCATGTGGGTCGATACCGGTTATTTTTGCGCCGGGAAACGTTTTTTTCAACACATTCAGAAATCCCCCTTTTCCTGTGCCCACATCAAGCACACTTCGGGATTTTATATCTTTAAAATAGTTTATGAGTGGTTCCATGCTTTTGGAAATCCTGTTTAATTCTCGTAATATGTTTATGGCCCCGAGGCTGCAAATGTACAAAATCTATGAAAATGGCTTTGCAATACTAATTTAAATCAGCAAAAGCAGGGCCGAAAGGGCGGTAACAATAATGACAAAAGCACGATAAGTTTTATCGGGTATTTTTTTCACGAGCCAGATGCCCCCGATTGCGCCGGCTGCAATTCCTGGCAACAAAATCAAATCCAGTTTCAGCGTTTCCCGGGTAATGGTTTCCCACACAAAAATGTGCAGAGGAAACTTAATGAGATTGATGATAAGAAAGAACCAGGCGCCGGTGCCAATGAAGTTGTTTTTAGGCAGGTGCATAGCCAGCAGGTAAATGGCAAAAATGGGTCCGGCAACGTTGCCAATCATGGTGGCAAAACCGCCCAAAACTCCCATTGATGCTGCAAACCACCAGGTATCGGGAAAAAATTGCCGGCTTTTCTGCCGGTCTTTCCAAAGCATCAGCCCAATGCATAAAAAAACCAGAATGGCAATGATGTTTTTAAACCATTCATCATTCACCACTTCTCCTACCCAAAGGGCAAGGCCAATGCCGGCAAACGCCCACGGAAAAAGTTTCCAAAGAAAATGCCAGCGGGCATGGCGGTGGTAATATCCTACTCCAAACCAGTCGGCCATCATTAAAATGGGTAGCAATATGCCTGTGGAAGCTTTTCCGCCAAAAATGATAGCCATTACCGGCACAACAAACATGGAAACACCGGGTACACCCACCTTCGACATGCCGATGAGCATGGCACAAAAAAACAGCAAAAGCCACTGAAGCAGTGAGAATTCAATCATTTTTGTTGGATTTTCAGGCGGCAAAGGTATAAGAAAACATCGGGGCAGGCAACGGCTTAAATGATTTTACTTTCCAGCTCTTTCAGCTCCTCTTCATTTATTTCGCCAAACCAGTCTCTCAGTTTTTTTCTTGCTTTCGCTTTAATTTCCGGGGTTATATTCGACGATACCTGCGTGAGCGCAAACAACAACACGCCCAAATCGTCGGTATATCCAATCAGCGGTGTAAAATCGAATATGGCGTCGGTAGGTAGAATGAAATACCCCAAAGCAGCTGCAATGGTCAATTTGGTTTTCAGCCCTACCTGCTTGTCGTTCATTACATAATACAAAAGTAAGGCTGCATAAACCACCTTAATTCCTGCCGCTGTTGAAAACTGTTTGATTTTCTTCCAAAGCGATTCTTCCGAGAAATGTTTTGCAAACTGATTGTTATCCATGGTCAAACTTCTTTGCTTCTGTTAATCCTGACTTTTCAACAAACAAATTAAACAAAAAAATAGGTTAAAATACTTTCAGATATTTTTTAGTTTTGTGGTTTATTTTAAACAGAAATAGTATGACTGATATACCTCGTAAGTTAATTGTTCCCAAAAATGTAACCGATGCATTGCGCACAGTGAAATACCCGGGAAGCGTTGAAGATGTTGTTTCGCTGGATATGGTTCAGGAAGTCAGAATTGCCGGACAGCGAGTGAGTTTTTCACTGGTTTTTCAAAAAAGCGACGACCCGAACATTGAAGCCCTGGTGCTTGCCTGCGAAAAAGCCATTAAAGAATACCTGGGTGATGAAGTTGAAATAGAAGACAACATTACCGTAAAGTTTCTGCATAACATGGAAAGGCCTGTATTGCCGGGTGTGAAAAACATTATTGCTGTGGCTTCGGGCAAGGGCGGAGTGGGCAAATCAACCGTTGCGGTGAACCTGGCAGTAGCACTTGCCAAAGCCGGCGCAAGGGTAGGATTGATTGACGCCGATATTTTCGGCCCGTCGGTACCCAAAATGTTTGGCGCTGAAGATACACGGCCCACCGGAGAAAAAATCGATGGGCGCGACATGATCAACCCGGTAGAAAAATACGGGGTTAAGTTTTTGTCCATCGGCTTTTTTGTGGATGCCGAAAATGCCATTATCTGGCGTGGGCCCATGGCCTCCAACGCGTTGAAACAACTCATAATGGATGCCAACTGGGGAGAGTTGGATTACATGCTCATCGACCTGCCTCCGGGCACCAGCGACATTCACCTCACCCTGGTACAAACCCTTCCGGTTACCGGTGCAGTAATTGTTACCACACCGCAGGCCGTTGCCCTGGCCGATGTAATCAGGGGCGCCAGTATGTTCCAGAGCAAATCCATCGATGTGCCTGTTTTGGGGCTCGTCGAAAATATGGCCTGGTTTACACCTGCCGAACTGCCCAACAACCGGTATTACATTTTCGGGCAAAACGGCGGAAAAGAGCTGGCCGACAAACTGGGACTGAAACTGCTGGGACAGATTCCAATTGTGCAAAGCATTCGCGAAGGTGGCGACGAGGGAGTTCCCACCGCCCTGAATGCCGGTACGGTAACGGGAATGGCTTTTGCCGAAGTGGCTAAAAATGTGGCTCATCAGGTACATTTACGCAACATTGAACGGGCGCCAACCAAAAAAGTAAAGATTACCCGAAAATAGCCCAAAATTTCCCCTGTGGGAAGATGCTGGATAATTGAGGCAGCAGCGGTTTAAAATTTTATATTTTTGTGCCTTTGCCAACGGAATAAAATCGGGGCTTTTTGTTACAATAATCTGCCAAATTCAGAGTTTATTCCTAAAGCTATTTAAAAACTGTTTTTGAAGCGATTTTTACTACATATTGTCGGGTTATTGCTGCTCATGCCGCTATATCAGGGGTGTTCTACCGAAAAGAATACCTTTGCCTCGCGTACATACCACCGCGTTACCTCGAAATACAACGTATATTTCAATGCCAGTGAAAGCTTTGAATCGGGCCTGGAAAGAATAGAATCGGACCTTGAAAATGATTTTACGCGGTTATTGCCCATTTACAAGGAGAGCGACCCTGCTGCAGCCAATATGGTTAAATCGGATATGGACTATGCCGTTTTGAAGGCATCCAAGCTCATTGAACTTCATTCTATTACCGAAAAGCCCAAACGCCGCCGCCGCCGTACACGCCGTTATCAGGAGTTTGCAAGCCAGGAAGAATTTAACCCGTGGATTGACCAAAGTTACCTGCTGATTGGCAAAGCCTATTTTTACCAGCACAACTTTATGGCTGCCATCGATAATTTGTCTTACGTATTGCGGAAATATCCCGATGGCGAAGCCCGTCACGAGACCCAAATCTGGCTTTTGCGGAGTTATGCCGAGCTGGAACGGTTTGCCGAAGCCTCGGAAGTAATTCAGGCCGTTCAAAACGACCGGAGTTTTCCCCGAAAGCTGGAACGCGAACTTGCCATTGCCACGGCTGATTTTTACATGAAGCAATATGATTACGATGAAGCCATCAAGTTTATTGATATTGCCCTGGGAAAAACCTTTTGGCGAAAACAGAAAGCCCGGCTTCAGTACATCGAGGCCCAGCTGTATGAAGAGCTTGGTAAATCCATGCTTGCAGCCGAAGCATACCAGAAAGTTACCCGCATGAACCCCGATTACCGGATGGCTTTCAATGCAAAAATCAATGCTGCCGGTATGTTTTCAGGAGAAGGAGATGCCGAAAAAACGAAAAAAGAGTTGAACAAAATGCTCCGCGATAAAAAGAACGTGGAGTTTCGCGACCAGATTTATTATGCCCTTGGGAATATTTTCTTCAGGGAAGGAAACCGCGATGTGGCCATCGACAATTACCGTAAATCAGTGGCCAGCAGTTACAACAACCAGTTTCAGCGCGCACAGTCGTCCATTACCGTTGCCGATATTTACTTCGATTTGCAAAATTACCGGGATGCCCAGGCCTACTACGACAGCGCCATGATCATAATCGACGAAACGTATCCCAACTATGAAAAACTTTCTTCGCAATACCGAAGTTTGTCCAACCTGGTTGAAAACCTGTTTATGGTAGAACGTGAAGATAGCCTGCAGCGCATTGCACAAATGCCGGATAATGAACGTGATGCATTTATTGCCAGATTGATGCGTGAAGAACAGGAACGCCAGCGCGATGCTGAAAGCCTGGCAATGCAGGGGCAGCGCGATCAGGGGTATTACCGCTCAAACCGTTACCGCATGGGAATGGGGAGCGGGCAACAGGGTGCCGGATGGTATTTTTATAATCCGCAAACGGTGGCTTATGGTCAGGTTACATTCCAGCAACGCTGGGGCCAGCGCCAGCTCGAAGATAACTGGCGGCGATCCAACAAAAGCACCGTTTCAATGGATGAGATGGACGAAATGGCTGAAATAATCGATTCTTCGCAGATTGTTGTTCGGGTGGAGGACCCGTTGCAAAAAGATTTTTATACGCAGGATTTACCCCTGACCGATTCACTGATGGCCCTGTCGCACGACCGCATAAGGGATGCCTTGTACAATGCCGGGAAAATATATAAATCGGAGTTTTCAAACTACCAGCGCTCTGCCGAGTCGTTCGAGGAGCTGATGAGGCGCTACCCAAACAACATTTACCAGCTTTCGGCATACTTCGATTTATACGACCTCTATGAACTGATGGGAGACAGGGAAAAATCGGATTACTACCGAAACCTCATCATTTCGAGGTTCCCCGAAAGTAAATATGCGCAATACCTTATTAATCCGAACTTTTTTGTTGAAATGCAGGCCCGTACCGACAGCCTGAACCGCATGTACGAGGAAACATTCAGAAACTACCGCTCGGGCAACTACAGAAATGTGATAACCCTGACAGACGAAATGAGGAAAATGAACCCCGACAGCCTGATGCTTCCAAAGCTATATTTTATGGAAACCATAGCACAGGGAACGCAAACCGATATTCATCAGTTTGAAAGCCTGCTGAAAGGGTACGTCGAAACCTGGCCTTCAGCCGATCCTACCCCTCTGGCCAATGAAATTCTAACGCTTATACAGGACAGTACCCTGGCTGATTACCAAAAACTGGTGGACATGGGCTACATCAATGAAGAAATTCAGAATGAAGAAATTTTACTGGCCGGTCAAAGAGAAAACGATGAATTTGGCGGAAGATTTTCGTATGACGATGATTTGCTGCACTATTTTGTCATTGCATATCCCAATACTGCAAAAGTAGATTTAAACCGGCTGAAATTCGATATTGCCAATTACAACATCGACCACTACACCAAAATTGATTTCGACATTGAAACAGAATCGCTGAACGAACGGACAAACCTGGTTGTGGTAAGGGCATTAAGCAATAAGGAAGACGGTGTAATTTACCACCGTGCCATTATTCGCAGGGCTCCGGTTTTCAATACATTGAGTGGCATTGACTATGTAAACTTTGCCATTTCATCAACCAACTACAGGCAAATCCTTTCGGAAAAATCCATTGCCGATTACCTGAAGTTTTTTGTGAAAAATTACAGTCGCTATATTGGCCCCGACTTTAGCGACGAAGAATTTGAAATTTCTCCGGAAGAACTGATGGCCCGGGCGCGCGAAGAGGAGCAGATGTTACGTGATCGGGGTGAGTTCAGGGTGGTTGAAACCGGGGGTGCTCCTTTGTTCTCAACAGCCATCGATACCACCCAGAATTTTGTGCTCGCGGTAAAAGATACCCGAATGTCGATGCGGCAAACCCTGAACGGATTCGCCCAGTTCAACCGCGACGAGTTTCGTGGCTGGAACCTGGCCACTCAGCAGAGGCAAACAGGTGAATATCAGCTTTTGGTGGTTCAGGGAATTCCTTCGCTGAACGAGGCTATGTCGTATTTCCGCACCGTGGTTATTACGCGTAGTCTGTTCGAGCCGCTGGGGCAGGCTACTTACCGGAACTTCCTGATTACGACCGAAAACCTTGAAACTCTGATTGAGGAAAACAAGGTGGAAGATTACATCGATTTTTTCCGCAACAACTACATACAGCGTAGCCCGGCACAACAACAGCAAACAACTCCTGCCCCGCCTGCGCAGCAAGCACCACAAACCGGCGCCGAACAGCCGGAGGATGCTCAGCCGGTTAGCCCCGAAACCTATTCCGGACCGTACAGCACAGAAATAGAAAAACCGCATTATTTTGTTTTTGTTATTCCTTTGGAAGGAGTTGACAGGGCCAGGTTTGTTGACGGGATTGAGCAGTTCAACCAGGCCAGCGGTGAAGAAGGGATGGTTATTGAAGAGACGGCCATCGATGATTTCAGGGTTGCTGTGATTATTTCCGGATTGCCCGACAAGGAAGCTGCCACACGCTATTCGCGCACGGTGGTACAAAACCGCGATCTTTATACGCCGTTGGGGCAGGCCAACTACCGCAATTTCCTGATTTCCGAAGAAAACTTCGACATTTTTTTGCAGGAGAAGAACATCAACGCCTACATGGATTTTTACAAACTCATTTACCTCGGTGAATAACCGGGTTAAAGTTTGTTAAGCACCACCCCGGCACTTTTTTTGTTTGTACCTTTACCTTCAATGAAAACAATTTAGGAGAAGAGAATATGAGAAAACCAAGAATACTTTGGGTTGACGACGAAATAGACGTGCTGCGTGCACACATCATTTTTTTGGAAAGCAAGGATTATGAAGTAGAAACAGCCAACAACGGGCTGGATGCCATTGAAAAGGTTAAAGAACTTTTTTTCGACATTATTTTTCTGGATGAAAATATGCCGGGAATGAGCGGACTTGAAACCCTTACCCAGATAAAATCCATTGCACCCAATGTACCGGTGGTTATGATTACCAAAAGCGAAGAAGAAAACATCATGGACGAGGCTATCGGCTCAAAAATTGCCGATTACCTCATAAAACCGGTAAATCCCAAACAAATTCTGCTTACGTTAAAAAAGAATATCGACCAGAAACGGCTGGTAACGCAGCAAACCACCTCGGCATATCAAATGCAATTTTCGCAAATTGGCATGCGCATTAACGACCGGCTAAACTACGATGAGTGGGTTGATATTTATAAAAAGCTGGTTCACTGGGAAATTGAACTGGGAACTTCGGAAGATGCTGCCATGGACCAAGTGCTGGCCATGCAAAAAGACGATGCCAACAAAGCATTTTTTAAGTTCATAAAAGAAAATTACCTTGAGTGGCTGAACAAAGACAGGGGTGATAGGCCGAGACTTTCGCAGGATGTATTTCAGGAAAAAATATTTCCCTTGCTTGATGCAGGCGAAAAAGTATTTGTATTGATTATCGACAACCTCCGGTTTGACCAGTGGCGAACCATTAGTCCGGTTTTCGAAGAATATTTTCGGGTAGATTCAGATGAGCTATACCTGAGTATTCTGCCCACCGCAACTATGTATGCACGCAATGCCATGTTTGCCGGAATGCTTCCAATTGAAATTGAAAGGGTTTATCCCGACTTGTGGGAAGACGATGATAACGAAGGACATAAAAACCGGCACGAAGAACAGTTGTTGCGTAATCAACTAAAACGTCATGGCCGGAAAGAAAAGCTCTATTTCGAAAAAGTTTCGGGAATACGACGCGACCGGCAGACGTCTGAAAGCCTGAACAATATTCTGGACAGCGACCTTTCGGTAATGGTTTTCAATTTTGTGGATATGATTTCGCATGCACGTACCGAAATGGATATGATTCGTGAACTGGCCAATAATGAAAAGGCTTATCGGTCGCTCACCCTGAGCTGGTTTAACCACTCGTCGTTACGCGACCTTATTCGCAGCCTGGCCGGCAACAACATTAAACTGGTGGTAACTACCGACCATGGCGCCATTAGGGTTGATAATGCAGTAAAGGTTATCGGCGACCGCGAAACCAACACCAACCTGCGGTACAAGTTGGGCAAAAACCTGAATTACAAATCGAAACATGTGTTTGAAGTTCGCGACCCGAGGCTGGCTTACCTGCCCTCGCGTAACGTGAGTACCAGCTATATTTTTGCCCACAACAGCGACTTTTTTGCCTATCCGAATAATTATAATTACTACGCAAACTATTACAAAGACACGTTCCAGCATGGCGGAATTTCGCTGGAAGAAATGATTATTCCTCTGGTTACGATGGTGCCGAAAGGGTAGCAGGAGCAACACTCCTTTTTACCACAAAATCTCCCTTTTCAGCGCCAATTTTCCGGCCAATAACCGGGCATTTAATCATGAGCAAAAAGAAAAGCCGCGGGTCTGATTCAAACATCAGTCCTTCGTAGTTGCCCATTCCTTTTGAGATGATGAGATCGGCCACTTGGTAAATTTTCTGAAACTCCGTGCTCACACGTTGCAGCAATGTAGAGGGGGCATCGTCGCCATTGGAGATGATTTTTGCCACATGTTGAATTCCCACCTCGCGGGCTTCCTTTTCAGTGGCATCATTCAATACCGGCTTTTCGCGCACGGCAAACCAAACATCCGGGTGATTAATGGTTTCGAGAAACAGCCTATCCAGCACAATTTCGCCGCAATTGTCGCCCAGGTATAAAATGGTTTTTGCCTTGCTTATTTCATATTGAAGTTGTTGAGAATGATCTATGGCAAAAGCTGAATTCAACACTTTATCAATGGTTCCTTCCACATCGAAATGGTTTGTGGGGCCAAAATCGATGATGTTGCCGGCAATGGCCAGCCGCAGTGCCGTATCGAACGGATTTTTTGAATTGCGAACCATTTCGCGGAATTCATTGTAACGTTCGAGCATGAGGCGGTTGCCTTCCTGTTTTTCCTTGCGGTAAGGATCTTCCACGATTGAATAGTTTTTCAACCGTGCCAGCAAATTGCGGGTGATTTCGGGAGAAAAGCTATTTTCCAAATCAATTGAGGCAATTTCTTTCAGTAATTCGCCTGCAACGTGGTCCCGTTTTTCTTCCGGGATTTCATATTTTTCGAGCCGCTGCTGCAACGATTTTACCTGGCAAATCAAACATTCGTAATTCATGATTCCAAAAATAAAAAACAATTCAGACAATTAATTAAAGAACCTTGGTTCATTTTAAATTGAAATGAAAAAGAAAATAAAATCTTTACATTCGCATAAACAATTCAATTTTAAGTTATGCGCGTTTTTTTCGTTTTGTTTTTTGTACTTGTTCAAAATTACTCAATGTTTAGCCAGCCTCTCCCCAATGTTGAATTTCAAACTTCAACGGGAAAAATTGTTGTGGAAATTGACACCATTCATGCGCCGGTAACAGCCAAAAACTTTCTGGAACACGTTGAAAAAGGAACTTTTAATAATGCTGTTTTCTATCGCACAGTCCGATTAGATAATCAGCCAAATAATGAAATTAAAATTGAAGTGATTCAGGGTGGATTATTTTTAGATAAGGAAATAGAAAAACACCCGGGAATACGGCACGAAACCACAAAGAAAACCGGTTTGAAACATCTGAACGGAACGATTTCCATGGCACGAAACGAACCGGGCACAGCTTCCACCGAATTTTTTATATGCATTGGCAACCAGCCCGAACTGGATTTTGGCGGCAAACGCAATTCTGACGGACAGGGATTTTCCGCGTTTGGAAGGGTGATTGAAGGAATGGATGTTGTAAGAAAAATTCAGAAGTTACCAGATGAAAATCAGTACTTTAAAAATCCGGTGCAGATTCTTTCAGTTAAAAGAGCAAAATAAAAAATGGCCCCGAAAGGCCATTTTATAAAAAAGTGACTAATATATTTATGGTAGTGTTAAAATCTCTGTTTCAGGATCCCAGCCGCCAAGCCCGGGAACAAAGTGTTCCAGGCTCATGGTCAGTACTTTTCCGCTGGCGGTGCCGCTTCCGGTGACAAAAACATCGCCGTAATCGTTACTGTACCAGGCTGCCTGTTCTTCAACAGTCACATTTTCACCTTCCACAACTATGGTAATGTCGTAGCCGGCCTCGTACAGTCCTTTGGCTTTGTACAATGTTACACTGCCCACTTCGAGCTTTTCCAAATCAACCGACCATTCATCTTCGAAAAATACAGATGTAAACGTTCCTGTTCCGATTGGCGTGTATTTGAACGATGCCCGGTAGGAAGTTTTATTGTACAGCTCCGAGGCATTTTCTCCTGTTATGGTAAGGTTGAATACATAGGTTTTGGTCGGATCAATTTGTCCGGGTTCAACCAACGGCACAATTTTCAAATAGGCGGAACTTTTACCATCTTCGAACGTCACCGTGTTGCTTTCCAAATCAAAAACACCTTCGATGTTCTCGTTCATTTCCAAAGAAACAGTAGCAGTGGCAGAACCGGAAACATCTGAACGTACAACCTGCACGATAACCGAAAAATCGTTTTCAGCCGACAAAACATTCCCGGAAACTACAGGTGAACTGAACGCCACATAAGGCGCATCCGGTTCATAAACTGTTCTCATGTTTTCCTGGTCGCAGGAAATAAGGACTGCGGCAAATAGTATCAATATAAAATATGCTTTCTTCATGATGTTTGTTTTAAGATTAATTACTGGCGAACGGATTTTGGTCGGCCGTTTCGTCCATGTTTTTATTTCCGTCGAATTCCGATTGCGGAATAGCCATCACAAAATCGGGATATTCCGGATCCAGCGTATTTCGGGTAACCAACTTGTCGGGATGATTACTTCCTTCAAAGTCACGCGTAAATCCGGTTTTCAATCTTTTGATATCCATAATACGGCCAACTTCTCCCCACATTTCAATTCTGCGCTGTAAAATGATTTCGTCGAGTAAAGTCACCGGTCCGCCTGCAGGAGTTGTTGGTCCGTTGGCATCAGTGGTTGTTAAGGTGTTGGAATTGGTGCGCGACGAAATGTTGTAATCCGGATTGCGTTCGGCCATCAAATCTTCCAGCATTGTTCTTGCCTCGCCATATTCCCCCTGCATGCACATGGCTTCTGCCGCAATGAGCATCATTTCCTCGTGCCGCATCAGGATGTAATCGCCCAGGGCATTTATCGGGTCGGAAAACCGGAACTTAAACTGGTTGTAACTTACTTCAGTTCCCAACTCCGACTCATTTTCAAGTGGCCCGTACCACCAGTTGGTTTTGCGAACATCGGTATCGGGCATCTGGTTATAAAGCCAGGTGCTGATACATTTCCGCGAAGTTTGCGCATAAAATTCAGTGCTGGCATCCATGTGTGAAAAGAATGAATCGTAATTGGTTGACTGGTCTGCTACAATTCGCAATCCCCAAATTACCGACTGGGCACTGGCATCGTTAAAGGCAAATCCTTTGTTCAACTGATCCATTGTAAGCATGGATGTACCACCACTCATGGCCGTTTTTGCAGCCGCTTCGGCTGACGCCCACTCATTTTTTTCGAGCGCAATGTTTGCTTTTATTCCATTAGCCACAAAGTAATCGATGTGAGACGGATGAGTGCGTGGTGCGGCTACATCCGGATCCAGCAATCGTAGTGCCTCTTCCATGTCAGCGTCAATTAGTGCATATACATCGGCCACAGTTCCCCGTGGTTTTCCTTCCGAAATATTCGTTGTAGGTTCGGTGTAAATGGGAACACCCGGAGCATTTTCATTACCCTTGTATGTTTGCTGGTAAAAACGAATCAGGCCAAAGTATGCATAAGCGCGCAAAGCATAAGCCTGTCCTAATAAACTGCTGATTTCGGAAGGTGCTCCTTCCATGCCTTCTTCTGCAGCAATTATGGCATTTACATTAGATATAATGGTGTAATAAAAATACCAGACCGAATAAGGGCGGCCATCTTTATGGGTATAATCTGACTTGACGTTGTACCGGTAATCGAACCAAAACCAGCCTTGTCCACCTTCGTGCTGCACCATGTCCTCTCCCATCAGGTCGTAGGTTAAGGTAAAGGCAGTAACGGCAAATTCCTCTGGCGCCCAGCCTTCAGACCATTCCTCTGCCACATACATGGCTCTGTAAATTCCATTCAGGGCGACATTGGCTTTTGTTACATCCGAGAATAAAACATCGCCGGATGTGCTGTCAGTTGGATTTGTGTCCAATTCATCCAAACAGGAAACAAAAACTACAGAAACAATAAGTGTTAAAAGAATCTTATATATTTTCATGATAAAATAGTTTTTAAAATTTTAATTCGATTCCCAGCAGACTGGTGCCTACCGGTGTATAAGTAAAATCGGTGCCTCCGGTAAAATTGTGCTGCGGATTCATGCCTTCCAAATGCGAAAACAGAGCCAGATTGTCGAACGATACATAAGCCCTTAATCTTTCAATGCCAACAGTTCTGAGCATATTTACCGGCAGGGTATATCCAAACGTTAGATTCTTGATGGCAAAATAGGATGCATCAATCAACAGGTTGTCGGTAGCCGGTCGTGAAAAAGCCGTACCATTTTGTATTCGCGGAATATCGGTTACATCTCCGGGTTTTCTCCAGGCCCTTTCGATGTTAACAGCATAGTTGGTGCCGATATAGGTTGGATTCAGCAGTCCCCGGTAAACGCCATCCAATATTTTACCGCCTACCGAAAAAGTGGTCATAAAAGCCAAATCGAAATTTTTGTAAACGATAAAATTGCTTCCGAAAGCTCCGTAAAAATCGGGAATACGGCTTCCGGCAATTACCTTGCTTTGAGTTGCTTTCTGGTAGTCGTCAGAAATATAAGGTTCTCCTGGATTTCCCTCTTCGTTGCGGTCGAATACCCAGTAAAGTTGGGCACCGGTAGCAATATCCACACCTGCCGAACGGCACAGGAAGAAGGAATTAATCTCCTCTCCTTTGCGTTGTATCCGGTTCCCATCAACAATCTGATCGGTTTCCCCGTCCAATTCAACGATTTCATTTTTCAACGTTGTCAGGTTCAAATTGGCATTCCATACAAAGTTGTTCGCCCTGATAATATTCAGGTTGGTGTTCAGCTCGATACCGGAATTCAGCATTTCGCCAACATTAGCCCAGTAGCTGTCGAAACCAAGCGAAGTGGCCATGGGTTTTTCCATGAGCATATCCACGGTTCTGCGCTGATAATATTCAAGTGAGAACTCCAGGCCTGTCAATAGGACAGCATCGAACCCAATATTCAGGTTGTTGTTTTCTTCCCACTTTATGGAAGTATTTTGGAGCGACGAGAGCAGGGCGCCGTTTAAGTTGGCATTTGCCCAGTCCAAATTGTAAAGCGATTGCCAACCGTAATATGTTCCAATCCGGTCGTTCCCCTGTTTTCCGTAACTGGCCTTCAGTTTCAGATTATCGATAAAATTGGCACTTTCAAGAAAACGTTCTTCACTGATTCTCCAGGATGCTCCCAATGACCAGAACTTACCCCACCGGTAATCTTTGTGAAAACGGGATGAACCGTCGGTACGAAAACTTGCTGACAAATAATACCGGTCGGCAAAGTCGTAGGTAAGGTTGCTTAAAGCCGATTCAATGGCATAATTGTCCTCGAAAGAAGTAAGCATCGAGGTTGTGGAACCGGGTGCCAGTTCTTTTATTCCGGAATAGGGAAAACCGGTTTTTTCAGCTTCCAGTTCATTGATAACCAGTTTATAAAATTCATGTCCGGCAAGTAGATTGATACTATGTTTTCCGAAACTTTTTTCATACCTCAGTAGTTCATTCACGGTAAACGAAAGGTTTCGGTTATTCAGTATATTTAAAATACCACTAGCCGTTGCTCCATCGCCAAACTCAGGATTATTGTATTGTATCCGGCGGCTGTTTGCATAATCAAATCCAATATTTGCTGAAAAGGATAATCCGTCAATGGCTGTATTCAGCCCCTTACCTAAAATATCGAGATGAAATCTTCCTGACAAATTATCAGTTGTGGTATAGAAATCATCTTCGTACAATGTAGCCACAGGGTTGTAATTCGGATTGGCTCCGGATGGTCTTGTTAAACCGTAGTCGAACTGTTTCTCTCCGGTTTCTGAAAGAACAGGATTGCCCTGCTCATCCTGAATATAGATCGGATAAATGGGCGCCAGAAACTGGGCCGAATACCAAACGTTGGAAGTTGCAGAAGTTCCGCCCCATTCCAGGTATGAACTTTCAGTTTTTGAGAAATTTACATTCCCGCCGTAATTCAGCCAGTCTTTTGGTGTTAATTCTGCTCCGATTCTTCCTGAAATTCGTTCAAAATCTGTTGTCTCCAGCAATCCTTCTTCATTCAGATAAGCCAGTGAAGCAAAAATTTTCGAATTTTCAGAACCACCGTTAAAATACAATTGGTACTCCTGGCGAGGTGCATTTTCGTTGGTAATTTCTTCCAGCCAGTTAGCCTGATACAAAAGTTTTGCAGAAGGATTTACCCTCCCCGTAACCGGGTCAATCAGTTCAGAAACAGACATGTTGTACGGATTATACATTTCGTTGGCTCCGAAAATTCCGTTGCTGCCTTTCATCGCTTCAACGGCCATCTGTCCTGCCAAATCGGGATGAACACCATCTCTGTAAATCAATTCATTTTTATATCCCTGAAAGGAGGCTTCAATAAAATCGGCAGTGTTCAATGTTTTGTAGGGTTTAATTGCCCTGTTGGTAACACCGTACGACGCTTTAAGCTCCACCGACAGTTGTTCGGCTTTTCCTTTTTTGGTTGTAATTACAACCACGCCGTTTGCTCCCCTCGAGCCGTAAAGAGCGCCTGCCGAGGCATCTTTCAGAATAGTCATCGACTCGATGTCGCCCGGGTTAATGGAATTCAGGTTCCCGTCGTATGGAACTCCGTCAACAACATACAACGGGCTGTTATCGGAGTTGATTGAACCAAAACCGCGGATAATAATGTCGGCGCCCTCACCCGGCTGCCCGGTGCCCGAAGTGGTTTGAACACCCGCAACCTGCCCTTCCAGCGCTTTTGAAATGTTGGCCACAGACCTTTTTTGCAACATCTCATTGTCAATCACACCGGCAGAACCAGTAAAGGATTCCTTTTTTGCCACACCATAAGCCACCACCATCACCTCATCCATGCCAATAATTTCCTGCTCCATTACCACATTGTAAATTGTGGCTGAAGTAACAGGAACCTCAACCGTTTTTAATCCCACAAAGGAGAATAACAGTGTTTCATTTTCGGGAACCCTGAGTGTAAAGTTCCCGTCAGTATCGGTAATTGTGCCGGTTGATGTACCGCTAACAACTACCGAAACACCGGGGATTGGCGTCCCATCGTCTTTGGAGGTTACCTTCCCCGTAATTTGTTTTGTTTGTGCATACAGGACTGTTGCCCCGAAACACAAAATCAAACTGATTAAAAGTAGTTTCTTCATAAAAGTTAATTTTTGTGTTATTTTTTGGAATAAATCCTCAAACCAAAAAAAAGCCCCTGCCGGGGAAACAGGAGCTTTTAAAATTTACCCTTCGGTAATTCAACACGTGCAATTTTTAAATGCTGTTTAACTATTTCTATGAAAATTGCGGTGTCAGTTTTATTTTTTATGTACTGTTCCCCGTATTGAAAAAAAAATTTCAGAATCAAACATAAGCAATTGAATTTCAGTTGATAAAAAAAGTCAATCAGAGGAGTTAAACGAGAGGTGAATGACGGGATTTTACCGGAAACCGATTTGGTGGGGCAGTAACCTGCAGTTTACTGACTGTTTGGGGTTGTTGGTGGGTTTTGAATGGCGTTTGGACATAAAAAAGGGCGCATTTTTTGATGCGCCCTGTGGTTTTTTACGCCGCGATGCAGGAGAAAACCTCCTCCAGAACATCGGGATATTTATCTTTAAAATTCGCATAGCACCAGTCGTGCAGTTCCTGTACTTCAGATGGCTCAACCCATTGAAGGCACTTGGTCAGTTCTTTTCTGAACAACTGTTTGCTGAAACTTACTTTTGGTAAAATTACTTTAGCGTAATCGAGCATGGCTTGTAATTTTAAGTTTTACTAAATCCGTCAGTAATATAACCGCTAAAAACCAATTTGGGTATGTTATATAATATGCTTTAACATTTGTTAACAATACCATACTTTTTTGTCTTTTATTATCTGGTTGTATGCTTGAGGATTATTGAAGTTTTCAGAAAAGAATTTTTTAAAATATTAACACTGTTTGATTGACCCGGTTTCTGATGTTTTATCTGTGAAGTATATTTTCCACAAACTTTTTAATGCTTTTTTCCAGGGGTTCTTCCTGCTGAATCGCTTTTACAAATGCACTGCCAATAATGGCTCCGCCAGCGTATTTACAGGCATTTGCGAAGGTGGCATGGTCGGAAATTCCAAACCCAATCAGCCGGGGATTTTTCAGGTTCATTTTTTGAATGCGTTCAAAATAATCGCGCCGGAAATCTTCCACTTTTTTGCCTGCCCCGGTGGTTGATGAAGAAGAAACCATATAAATAAAACTTTCGGAAGCTTCATCGATTTGACGGATGCGTTCTTCCGGGGTTTGTGGAGTAATCAGTAAAATGTTGTGCAGGTTGTGTTTGGCCAAATGTTTTTTGTAGTGCTCATTGAATTCTTCCAGCGGCAGGTCTGGTAGAATGATGCCGTCGATTCCGGTTTCACTGCATTTTTTGCAAAACTCCTCCACCCCAAATTGAATAACCGGATTGACATACCCCATTAAAACCAGGGGAATGTTTACCGATTGCCGGATATTTTTGAGCTGGTTGAAAAGCAATTTCAGCGACATGCCGTTTTTCAGTGCTGTTTCGCTGCTGCGCTGAATGGTTGGCCCGTCAGCCGTGGGGTCGGAAAACGGGATGCCGATTTCGATGAGGTCCACCCCATTCTTTTCCAGTTGTTGAATAATTTCAACGGTGTCGTTCAAATTGGGAAATCCGGCCGTAAAATAAACTGATAGTATATTCTCCTTTTTTGTTTCGAAAAGCTGGTTTATCCTGTTTTTCATTGTGTTAAGAATAAGCCCCCTAAATCCCCCAAAGGGGGAGTTGGAGAAGGCATTTTTAATGTTTGTTATACATTTATATTTTCTTTTTTTCTCGTCTTCTTCTTTTGCTCTCCTCTCCTTGGGAGAGGTCGGGAGAGGCTCCTAATATCCAAAATATTCCAGATACGTTTCCATGTCCTTGTTGCCACTGCCGGAAAGGTTTATTACATTCACATCTTCCGGTTTCATTTTAATTTTATCGAGAGCAGCCAGTGCATGTGCCGACTCCAGTGCAGGTATGATACCTTCTTTTTGCGTAAGAAACAACGCGGCTTTCAGTACTTCTTCGTCAGTAGCGGCCAGAAACTTTGCCCGTCCGGTTTTAAACAGATGCGCATGCAAAGGTCCTATTCCGGGGTAATCGAGCCCGGCAGAAATGGAATAGGGTTCGGTAATTTGCCCGTCGGTATTTTGCATGAGCATGGTGCGGCACGAATGCAGAACTCCCGGAGAACCCACCAGTAAAGTAGCAGCTGTTTCTGTGGTTTCCACACCCTTTCCGGCGGCTTCCACACCAATCAGTTCCACCTGCTCATCATTCAGGTAATGATAAAAAGCCCCGGCGGCATTGCTTCCGCCACCCACGCAGGCCAGAATGCGTGTTGGAAATTCACTTCCGGTTTGCTCCAGCAGCTGGCTTTTCATCTCTTTGCTGATGACCGACTGAAACCGCGCTACCATATCGGGGAAGGGGTGCGGCCCAACTACCGAACCAATGATGTAATGTGTGTCTTCCGGATTGTTAATCCAATCGCGCATGGCCTCGTTGGTAGCGTCTTTCAGCGTTTTGTTGCCGCTGTGCACCGGAATAACTTCGGCGCCCAGCATTTTCATTTTTTTCACGTTGGGCGCCTGTCGCTGCACATCGAGCGCACCCATGTAAACTACGCATTTCAATCCTTTCAGCGCACAAACCGTTGCGGTGGCCACCCCATGCTGTCCGGCGCCGGTTTCGGCAATAATACGGGTTTTCCCCAGTTTTTGGGCCAAAAGTATCTGTCCAACGGTGTTGTTCAGCTTGTGCGAACCGGTATGGTTCAAATCTTCGCGCTTCAGGTAAATTCTTGTGCCGTAATGTTCCGACAACCTACCGGCAAAATACAACGGCGATGGCCGGCCCACATAGTCTTTCAGCAACTGGCTGAACTCTTTTTTAAATTCCGAAGATTCAATGATTTCCAGGTAACGGCGCCTCAGTTCATCGATGTTGGCAAACATCATTTCGGGAATCCACGCCCCGCCAAACTCGCCGTAATATCCTTTTTCGTTTACATCGTATTTCATGTTTACTGCTTAATATGCTTTATCTTTCCGGGAAAATTGTATTGCATTTTGTTCCGGTTTTGCATACAGGGCCCGGAGAAAGTTATCTGCATTAATTACCGGAACAAAATAAACCAAAATTACCGAGAATTTGACTTTTCTCTTATTTCGCCCCGATAAAATTTGCTTTATTTGCTAACAGAAAAGTATTTAAGGGTTCCGCCGGAACAAAACAAAAAAATTACAATAGCATGGAAAAATTAGACTGGCAAAATTTAGGCTTCGGTTATCGCGATACCGACTACAATATTCGTTGTTATTACCGCAACGGGAAATGGGGAGAACTGGAAATCAGTTCGTCGAACCAGATAAACATTCACGTGGCAGCCACTGCGCTGCATTACGGGCAGGAAGCATTTGAAGGGCTGAAAGCCTTTAAGGGAAAAGACGGCAAGGTCCGCATTTTCCGCATGGACGAAAATGCCAAAAGGTTGCAAAGTTCCTGCGAAGGTATTTTGATGGCTAAACTGCCGGTGGAAAAATTTCAGGAAGCCGTTCGCCGGGCAGTGAAAATGAACGAACGTTTTGTTCCGCCTTACGAAAGCGGAGCTGCTTTGTACATTCGTCCGTTGCTTATTGGCACCGGACCGCAAATTGGCGTAAGTCCAGCCCATGAATACCTGTTTATGGTGTTTGTAATGCCTGTTGGTCCCTATTTTCCTGAGGGGTTCAAACCAACCAATCTGGTTATTATGCGCAAATACGACCGCGCAGCTCCGCAAGGTACCGGTAAATTCAAAGTGGGCGGAAATTACGCTGCAAGCATGGGCGCCGGAAAGCTGGCCAAAGAACAGGGATTTTCGGCAGTGCTTTATCTCGACTCAAAAGAAAAGAAATACCTCGACGAATGTGGCCCGGCCAACTTCTTCGGAATTAAAAACAATACGTTTGTAACCCCGCAATCCGATTCCATTCTGCCTTCCATTACCAACAAAAGTCTGATGGTGCTGGCTGAAGAGATGGGACTGAGTGTGGAACGCCGTAAAGTTCCTTACGAGGAGCTGAACGAATTTGAGGAAGTGGGCGCCTGTGGTACAGCCGCTGTAATTTCACCCATAAAAGGGGTTTACGATGCCGATAACGACAAGTGGTTTAAATACGGCAACCAGAAAGAAGCCGGCGAATGGTCAACCAAACTGTACAACAAACTGCGCGCTATTCAGTATGGCGATGAAGAGGACAAATACGGCTGGGTGGAGATTGTGGAATAGAAGCCCCTCCAATCCTCCCCTACAAGAAAAAGCTTCGGAAATAATCCGGGGCTTTTTTAATGTCTATCTGTAACATCTCCGCCACTTGTTCGTCCTATTCAATGAATAATGTTCGCTAATAGCCAATGACAGTAAACGAATACAATGAAGCAGTGGACCAGTACTCTGACCGGCTTTTCAGGTTTGTGCTGAAAAGTATCAGGGATACGCATAAGGCCGAGGATATTGTGCAGGACAGTTACGAGAAATTGTGGAAAAATGTGGAGAACGTGGATGGCGCCAAAGTAAAATCGTACCTGTTTACCACGGCATATCATACCATGATTGACCGTATTCGCAAAGAAAAACGTTCGGCCTATTCAGAAGAACTCAACCTGCCCGAAGAAGGCCATGAAAACAATTATTCCGATTTGGGCGAAATACTGAAAGAAGCCGTTAACCGGCTGCCCGAAATTCAGCGCATGGTGCTGTTGCTGCGCGACTACGAAGGCTATTCGTACAATGAAATTGGCGAAATGGCCAACTTAAACGAATCGCAGGTGAAAGTTTACATTTACCGGGCGAGGGTATTTTTGAAGAATTACATTGGAAAAATGGAAACGGTGGTGTAAGATGAAAATTACAAGAGAAAATTACGAAATATATTTCCTCGATTACCTGGAAGGAAATCTGGATGAAAACCTGGTGGACGAGTTTATCGATTTCCTCCGGGAAAATCCTGATCTAAAAGCCGAACTGGAAATGGCCGGACCAGTAAAAGTGGAGATGGACAACATTTTCTTTGGGAATAAAGAAAAACTTTATAAGGAAAAATTTGATCTGGTACCGGAATTCAACCGGGCTGCTGTTGCCCGTTTGGAAGGCGATCTTCAGAAAAGCGAAATAGCTGAATTTGAAAAATATCTTGCCAGGCACCCGGAAAAACAGAAGGAAGCCGCTCTGTTTGAGAAAACCAGGTTGAAGGCCGATGAATCCATTATTTTCAAAAAGAAAAACAAACTTTACCATTACCAGGCAGGGAAAACCATTTTGCTTTGGTCAACCCGGGTAGCCGCAGTTTTGGTTCTTGCCTTCATGGTTTACCGGGCAGCTGATAACTTTTTAACTCAAAATGATTTGCCAGAAAATCAGGTTGCTGTTACGGAAATTATAACGAATACCGAACCGGCAGAAGCTCCTGTAAAACCCAGCGAACCGGAGGATGATCCGGTTCCGGCTGATAAAAAACCGGTAAAAAAGGTCAACCCAAAAGCGGAACCCGCCAAAAGCCTGCGCGAAACCACCAAAGGCAGAATGGACCACGAAAGGATTGCCGAAGTGAGAATAGCGGTTGAGATTCCAGAAAAATTATCGCGACGCAATGCTTCATTTGCCGTTCAGCAACCGGAAGTGGCGATGGCGCCAATGAAAATTACCCTGCCGGAAACACCCTCCCAGCCAAATGAAGAACGCCTGCTTGCCGATGTGGTCAGAGAAAAAACGGGGCTCAGTAACTTTTCCCTGGCTCATGTGGCCAAAGCCGGTCTGAGCCTGGTATCCAGTGTATCCGGCGAAAAATTCAATTTTGAAACCAATGCCAGCGGCGAAATCACCGAATTGAATTATGATTCACGATTGTTGGCTTTCACCATTCCCACAAAAAACGATTGAAAACCAGGAACAAAACATACCGTCTCAAACTACAATAGCCTGAAAAGTAAATTGGCAATTTAGCAGTTTTGCAATTTTCCATTCATGCATTAAAAATTTCTTCTTCCTGTAACTTTCCGTTTACCCTGTTCGTCAGAGCAGCAGAACATTTAAAACAGAAAAAATGAAACGATTAATCAGCATTATTTTGTGCAGCATACTGGCAGTAACCCTTTCTGCACAAATCGATACAACTAAAGTTGGTACAAAAAACAAGAACGTTGTTACCGTCATTGAAGATGGCGAAAAGGTTCAGGTAAAAGTGGGAAACGAAAGGGGTGTGGAAGTGATTACCGACGATTGGGGCGATACCACCCATGTGCGTATTGGCCGACGTACTTTTAGAGTAATTGAAGGCGGAAACGGCACCTACGTAAGATTTGACAAGGAAGAACGGCAAAAAAACTGGACCGGCAGTTTTAATCCGCACTGGGCCGGGCTGGAGTTTGGAATGAATATGTTCCACCAGTCTGATTATTCCTTGTATTACAACCAGGAAGTGCCGCAGGATTTTATGGACCTGCACTATGGGAAATCCATAACCGTTAACCTGAATTTTGCTGAATGGGCTTTTAAAAATGAAGCCAACAATTTCGCACTGGTAACCGGCCTTGGTTTCAGTTTTATGGATTTTACCTTCGACCAGCCCATTACCATTGAGAAGGCCGGCGGCGACGGAATCATTATGCCTGTTGGACTTGACCCCAACGGTCTGAAAAAAACCAAGCTCAATGTGACCTACCTGACTGCACCGCTGATGATTGAAATAAAAACTCCGCTACGGATGGGGAGCTCGCGACTTTATCTGGCCGGCGGGGTAATTGGCGGAGTGAACATTGGATCGCACACCAAATTCAAATACCGGAACGACAAGGAAAAACTACGCAGCAATTTTAACCTTAGCCCGTTTAAATACGACCTCACCGGGCGAATCGGATTCGGCGATTTTACCGTGTTTGTGAATTACGGCATGACACCGCTTTTTAAAGATGGTCGCGGGCCGGAGCTTTATCCGGTTACCTTTGGGTTTTCGTTCCCCAATATTTGAAAAATTTCCGTTACTTTTAATGCTCAAAAACCAGCTATGAAGTTTTTGAGCATTTTCCCTTTGGCAGGCTTTCTTTTTATCGCAGCAGCCCTTGCAGGGCGCATACTTGTTTTGCAAAAAAAAGGAATCAGGGTAAGTTCAAAAGCTGCGGGGAAACCGCCGCGCCTGCTTTTCCTTTATCCGGTTTTCGGAGTGTTGTTGCTTGTCTGGCTGGGCGAACTGGTACGGCTTGCATTTGGCTGGCCTTCGGGCATTTTGCCAGATTGGTTTACGGCGCCATTGTCAGGCAGTAATTTGCTGCAAACTGCCGGTGGAGTCGTTATTCTGGCGGCACTTGTAATCCTGCTGCTGACATTGCTGCACTTTCATGATTCGCTGCGTTTTGGCCTCGATGAAAATAACCAGGGTCAGCTTATCACAAAAGGGATTTTTTCCGTTTCGCGAAATCCGTTTTTTCTGTCCATCATCCTTTATTTTTCAGGTTTGGCACTGATGCATCCCAGTTTGTTTTTTATTCTGATGGCCCTGCTGACCGTAATCAGCATTCATTTTTTCATTCTTAAAGAAGAGAAATTTCTGTTGAGATTTTACGGCGAAGCGTACCGGAAATACCGGAAAAAGGTGGGGCGGTATTTCTGACACCAACTCCTGTTTTTACCTGATTCTACTCATACCGCAATGCTGCTATCGGATTAATCCGCGAAGCTCTGAACGAATGGTAAAGTACAGTGATTAATACCACAAGTGCCGCAATCATAAAAGCCAGGGCAAATACCCACCATTCAATATCGATTTTATAAGAAAAGTTGGTGAGCCAGCTATTCATTACCAAAATTGTAGGTGGAATTGAAAGGATAGTGGCAATGGCTACCATCACAAAATTCTTTCTCAGGAAAGAGAATACAATTGCTTTTTCCGAACTTCCGAAAACCTTTTTTACCCCGATTTCTTTGGTTTGAGATTTCACCATAAAAAGAGTCAGGCCAAATAATCCGAATGATGCAATTAGTAAAGAGAAAAGCGCAGAAATTGAGATTATCACACTCAGGTTTTTCTCTTCAGTATAAACTTCTTTTTTAAACTCCTCAATGGTTTTATAATTAAAAGGTTGGTCGGGAGCCATTTTTTCCCATTCAGTTTTGATTAAAGGCAGAAGATTTCCCAGGGTGCCAGGTTGGTAGTGAACAGCCACTTCCATCACATATGCATCTGACGCAACTATCAGTAACGGCGGGATATCGCTGTGGAAGGAGTGTAAATTAAAATCTTTCACCACTCCAATTACTGTTCCTTCTTCTACGTCTATTTTTTTCCCAATCGGGTTGGTTAATCCAAGTGCCTCTACCGCTTTTTCGTTTAGCAAATAGGAGCTTTCCTCATCGCTGCCAAACTCACGCGAAAAACTTCTTCCTTCAAGCACTTGTATGCCCATGGTTTCAACAAAATCATAGTCAACCGCCAAAAGCTCAATAGGTACTTTTTTCGATTTATCATCAGGGAGTTCAATGTTATAAACCATTTGGTCAGGCATTGGCAAAGCTCTCACCGCTCCACCGGCTGAAATCACATTCGAATACGCTTTAATGTTGGATATAAATGATGCGGAATTTTGAGGAATCTTTTCCACATTGATAAACAAAATATCTTTGTTGCGATAGCCAGGGTCTTTTTCGAGGGCATATTTGTATTGCGAACGAATGATTAGAGTACTTGATACAAAAGAGCAAAAAATGACCAATTGAACCACAATCAGTGCAAACCGAACGCGCGATTTTCGTTTTCCGATTTGTAACGGATTATTGAAAATGCTGATTACATTTAACTTCGATAAAAATGATGACGTGTAAAGCCCTGACGCCAACCCGATAAATAAGGTAAGTGCCACATAAATAATTACATAAATGGCAATATTTGATTTGATAATCAATAGTTTGGTTTGAAATAAATCTTCGGCATAAGGTTTTCCCAGCCAGGCTAAATACAGGGCAATGGGTAAAACCAATATGGCCAATACTACTGATTCGCTTAGCAATTGGTTTCGAATGGATTGGATACTGGCGCCATTTGTTTTCCGTATCCCGATTTCTTTCGTCCGGTTTGTTGATACGGCAGTAGAAAGTATAATGTAGTTAAATGCTGCCACAATAATAATGAGTATGGCAATTGCTGAAAAAATACGGATGTTTTTTTTGCTTCCCTTCGGAGCTCCACTATTAATTTCCTGCGAGCCGAGATATACGTCGGGTAAATTCTGAACGGAATAATTATTTCGAACCTCTTCACCAAAAGCCTTTTTTTCCAGCGCGCTGAACTGTTCATCAAGTAAAGCGACATCGGCATTTTTATCCAATAACAGCCAGGTTTGCCAAAAATTGGAATGCCAGTTTGTTTCAATATTTTCGTCTTTAAATCTCTCGTTAAGTTGCTCCATTGGCCATTTTGAATGGATAAAACAATTGGCACTAAAAGTTGAGTTTACCGGGATATCATCAAAAACTCCGTTAACCACAAACACTTCTTCTTTATCGTTTATTTTTACGATTAATTTTTTGCCAATCGGATCTTCCTTTGGAAAGAATTTTTGACTTTGCATTTGGGAAAGTACAATAGAATTTGGGGCGTCAAGCATATTCTCCTGTTGGCCGGTAACCGGAATATTAAAAATTTTGAAAATATCTGAATTGGTGCCAACAACATTATGAACTGGTACAAATTCTTCTTTTAATTTAATGCTGAATTCCCGTAAGTTACTGGTGGGGGCTACATATTTTGCCTGCGGGAATTCGTCCTTTATACTTTTTGACAACACATAGGGAGTTCTATCGCCAGTTCCCTTACTTTCCACATAATAATTTAAAACGCGATATATTTGCTTCCGGGTTTTAAAGAAACTGTTGTAGCTCAGTTCATTGATAACAAACAATAATATAATGAACGAAGCTGCCAGGGCAAGTGAAAGCCCCAGGATGTTGATTCCAGCAAAAAGCTTGTTTCGCTTTAGAAATCGGAGTGCGGATGTTAGATAATTATTGAACATGATGATTTATTTTTTTTCGTTTTCTTATTCGTATCTCAACTCTTCCATCCCGAGTCATTTCGTTCCCGGGATCTCCGCTCTCCTCTATTCATACCTGAGTGCCTCAACCGGGTTCCTGGTTGCCGCCCGCCAGCTTTGCCAGCTCACCGTGAGCAACGCAATTCCCAGCGCCAGCAATCCTGCCATTACAAATATCCACCAGCTCAGCGTGGTTTTATAGGCAAAATTCTCCAGCCATTTGTTCATGGCGAAGTACGCAATGGGTGTGGCAATTACAAAAGCAATGGCAACCCATTTCACAAAGTCTTTGTTGAGCAAGGTCAGTATTTCGGAAACGCGGGCGCCGTTTACTTTTCGGATGCCGATTTCTTTGGTGCGTTGCTGCGAAATAAATAACGCCAGTGCACTGATTCCAAGCGTGCTGATTAAAATCCCGATGATAGAAAATGCGAGAAGTATCCGGCTTAAAATGGTTTCCGCTTTGTACTGCATGGCAATTGTTTCATCTATAAAGAAATAATCAAATTCCTGCCCCGGGTAATGCGTGTTCCAGGTTTCATTAATTTTTTGAATTCCCACACGAAGATTTCCGGGATTTAACCGAACATGGATAAACCGCGCCCGGTTGTTTGATTCATCAAGCCAGAAGGCAAAATCGCCAATAAATTGGTGGGCCGAACTGTAATTAAAATCTTTAGCTACGCCAATAAAATGAATGCGGGTCTGGTCAGGCGCCAGTGGCTGCGACTCATGAAAAGCGTTTAACGCTTCCATACTTCCATGTCTCTCCAGCAGCCGTTTGTAAAGGTGGTTATTGATTACCATCCCGCGCACCGTATCGGCCGAAGGGCTAATCCAGTTTTCCAAAAGCTGAATGTTCATCGTTTTCAGGTAATTGTAATTGGCGAAAACCATTTCGGCTGTCCCGTCGATTCCCAAGCCGTCGAGAGGCAACCCTTGTGCAGGGTAACCAAAGTGTTGCATGGTAAAACCTACCGATGCCACCTGGCTTTGCTTTTCAAGCTCGCGGGCAAAAACTGCCGGGTCTTTCAAAAAATCTTTCAGATGGAGAACAACCACATTTTCTTTGTCGAAACCCAGGGATTGGTTAAGTATAAAGTTGATTTGTTTGTTCACCAAAAAAGTGGCCGACATGATAATAATTACGATTGTAATTTGTAAAACCAGCAACGATTTTAAAACAGGATTTCCCGAATAATTTATTTTTTCGGAAAGAATATCGATGGCAGACGATTTTCCCAAAAGAAAGAACCCGGCAAAAATGGCGGTTAACCCGAGACAGAAAACCAAAATCAAAAGTATACTCAGGTAAACCGCAGGTTCGGAATAATAAATGTTAAAGTCGATTTCAAAAAACTGGTTTATAAGAGGTTTTAGTATTTCGATAGCGCCGAATGCAAGAACTATCGAAACCAAACAAAACAGAAACACTTCGGATAAAACCTGGCCGGTTAATTGCCCCTGAGTTGCTCCAATTGATTTTTTCAACCCCAGTTCTTTCGACCGTTTTATTAGTTTGGCAATGGTGAGATTGACAAAATTGAGCAACGAAACCAGTAAAATTACGAACGAAATGAAACCAAATAATCCGATGTTTATTTTGCTCGAACTCTCTTTTAGTTCAAACCGAAAATTGGATTTTAAATGAATGTTGTCCATTGGCGTCAATTGAAATTGATACTCTTTTGGCCCCCGTGTTTGTTTTACACTGCTGGCATCGTAAAAGCCCAGTAATTTATTTTCAACATCACAGGGCAAAGCGCCCTTTTTTAGTTTAATGTAGTTGTACACCCACTGTGTTTTCTGATTGGGTTGTGCTTCGTATCTTTCCTGCAAACCGCCTTTTTGCGAAAGCAGCAGCTCGTAGTTAAAATGGGTTTTGGGATGCGTATTTTTCACAATCCCCCTGATTTCGTAATCGCCAACATTTCGTGCGTATTGTAAGGCTTCAACGATAATTTTTTTCCCAACCGGATTTTCGTTTTTAAAATATTTGCTGGCAAAATCTTCGGTTATAAAAACGGTGTTTGGCTTCGAGATTTCCGATAAATCGCCCACTTTGGCTTTTACCGAAAACATTTCAATAAAACTTTCGTCAACCGACATGATATCGTTTTGCTGAAATGTTTGTTCACCCATTTTTATGGTTCCAACTGCGCAATGCGAAAACTGAGTGGCTTGTTCAATCTCGGGAATTGTTGTGGTGGCGGGATGAATGATTCCAAGACTTCGCGCCCAGGGAGTTTCTTCCCGGCCTTCGGGAATGGAAGTCACCCGGTAAATTCGATTGTGGTCAGCAAAATGTTTGTCGAAACTTTTTTCGTTTGCAACATACAGAAACAGGATTAGAAATGATACGATTCCAATTACTAATCCGATTACATTAACGGACGAAAAAGCTTTGTCCTTAAAAATTCTGCGGGCGATTAATTTTATATTGTACCAAATCATATTTCGTTGTTTTATGTTGTTTCATCTTGTCTGAACCGTGATTCACCTGATTTCTGTGATGGACTTTGATTTTTCTTTTTCCTCTTTAATCATGGTTCAGACACTTTTATTCATACCTCAAGCTCTCCACCGGGTTCCTTGTCGCAGCTTTCCAGCTTTGCCAACTTACCGTCAGCAACGCAATGCCCAGCGCCAGCAAACCGGCCAGCGCAAATATCCACCAACTCAAATTGGTTTTGTAGGCAAAGTTTTCAAGCCAGCGGCTCATAGCATACCAGGCCACCGGGGTAGCAATAATAAATGCCACGATTACCCATTTCACGAAATCCCTGTTCAGCATTGCTAAAATTTCGGATACGCGGGCGCCATTCACTTTCCGGATACCGATTTCTTTGGTTCGTTGCTGGCTGATTAAAAGAGAAAGCCCCAGCAATCCCATGGAACAAATAAAAACCGAAAGCAACGTAAATACCGACAAAAGCCTGGCCTGCAGTATTTCGGTTTTATACACCTGCCGGTACATGGTACTTACATGTTCGTAGTTAAAAGGATAAGCAGGAAAAATTTCATTCCAAACGGCTCGGATATCGTCAATCGCCTCTTGTCTCATCCCGTCTTTGTAAGAAATTACAAAATTTATCATCCACAGGTTTTTCCGTTTAAACAATACCAGCGGACGCACTTTCTTTTTGATACTCGAAAGATGAAAATCCTTAACCACGCCAATTATTTTTCCTTTCGGGATTTCAATTCCCTGGACCGGCGAAATGAGCTGAAACTGTTTGCCCACAATTGCTTCCGGGTCTGAATAATTTAATTGAAACAATGCTGCCTCGTTGATAATGTATTCGCCTGAACCTTCGTTGTCTTCATACTTTGCCGAGAAATTGTTCCCGCTTAAAAAATTCAACTTAAAAAGATCGGCAAATGAATAATCACAGGGCAACACACCCAGCCGTTCCTGGGAAGATTCTTCCTGTTGGTAACCTTCCATCTCAAACGGAAACATATCATTCGCCTCGCCACCCGGTGGATCAAGCATGGCCGAAACTGATTCAACAGTTTGATATTTGAGTAACTCCGACTTAAAAAGATCGAATTTTTGCTGAATGCTGGCATGCACCGATTCAAAACAGATAACGTTGTCTTCCGTTACTCCCATCGAACTGTTCAACGCATAATTGGTTTGCCGCGAAATAACCAGAACGGCGGCAATCAAAATAATGGCAAAAGTGTATTGAAAAACAATGATGCCTTTGTTCGCAGCAATACTACTGGTTTTCAGCGCTTCGTATTTTCCGACACCGGAATTTAACCTGCCAGATTTTTGTTTGAGCACGGGCTGGATTCCCGAGAAAATTCCCATCAAACTGAATAGAAAAACAACTGTAACTATCAGCAGAAAATTTCCCTCCATCAGATTAAGATTAAAACTGTTTTTAATAATGGATTGAACCGGAATGGAGAAAATTATAAAAAGCAGAATAGAAAGAGAAACGACGATCAAACTTTCTGTAAGAAAAAACTTTAGGTTCGTATTTTTTGAAGATCCCATCACCTGGTTGATTGCCATAAATTTGCTGCTGAAACCCGCCATTCCAAGGTTGAGGCTGGCGTAGTTGCTCATTGAAATCAGCAACAAAATGATTGCTGCAATTGCAAGCACATAAATGTTGGTAATGTTTCCATTGGTTTCAATCTCGCGCAATTTATCGGAGTGCAAATGAATATCGGTAATCTTCTGCAAATATGCTTTTGTCTGAATTTCTTCGATGGTTTGCTCCGAGTTATCTGCCAGAAACTGCCGGTATTGTTTGGTAATATTTTCAGGATTGGCATTTTCGGACAGAAGCAGGTAACTCCAGGCCCAGCCCTGAATTTCACCCTGAACGGGAGTAGCAATAAAATCGGGATGAAAATGGCTGTTTTGCGGAAAATCGTTCATTACGCCTTTGATAGTAAAATCCGATTTTTCAGCATTAAACTGGCCGGGCGGAAGTGACATGATTTGCCCGATTGGGTTGGAATTCCCGAATACCTTGCTTGCAAAAGATTCTGAAACAACCATCACGCCGGGATCATCGAGAATCGTTTCGCGATTTCCTATTAACAACTCAGCATCAAAAATTTCAAAGAAAGTACTGTCACATATAAAAGCCTGGTTTACGTCGTAATATTTTTGGTCGTAAAACATTATACTTTCCCGCAAAGGAGCCAGCCGGGTATAATTTTCTATTTCGGAAAAATAGTCAGTCATTTGCAATACCTGCCATGAATTTATTTCCCGCGCGAAGTGGCTGTCATTCAGAAAAGCAGGATTTTTAGTGGTAAAACGGTAAATCCGATCCGATTTTTTGTGCCAGGCATCGTAGGATAGTTCGTTTTTCAGGAATAGCGTTATAAATAATATTCCACTTAAACCCAACGCTAATCCAAATACTTTAATGAAGTTAAGGAATGGGCGCTTCCGAATATTTCTGAATACAAATTTCAGCAACATTTTGTTGGATTTAGAAAGCTTTACACCTGAAAATCTTCCTCGATAACACCGTCGATGAGTTTTACAATGCGGGTTCCGTAACTGGCATAATTTTCATTGTGGGTAACCTGGATGATGGTCATTCCTTCCTCGTTCAGCTTTTTCAACAGTTTCATAATCATTTCGCCCTGTTCCGAATGCAGATTTCCGGTTGGTTCATCGGCGAGCAACAGTTTAGGGTTCCCGATTATGGCGCGGGCGATAGCTACCAGTTGCTGCTGTCCTCCCGAAAGCTGGTTGGGGAACAGATCTTTTTTAGCCACCATGTTAAACCGGTCGAGCAGGTCGGCCACCAGTGCTTTTCGTTCTTTTCCCTTCACACTGCGATAAACCAGTGGGGTTTCAATGTTTTCATACACATTCAACTCATCGATGAGGTGAAAAGCCTGAAAAATAAACCCGATGTGGCTGCGATGATACTGCACTTTTTGCTTTTCTTTAATTTGGTGAGCAGGCTCATCCCAGAAATAATACTCGCCGGCACTGGGTTCATCCAGCAACCCGATAATATTCAGTAATGTAGATTTGCCGGCACCACTGGGCCCCATAATGGTTACAAACTCACCTTGTTTTACTTCAAGGTCAACTCCCTTCAAAATAAATGTACGCTGAAACCGCGAATCGTAATACTTGTCGATGTTTTTTAATTTGATCATTTTTTGAAATTTTAGTTATATTTTTCTTTTATTTTTCAAACGCTGTCAGGTCTTTGCCCCTGCCTTTTGCCCTCTGTCCTTTTCTATTTGCCCTTTGCTTCTATTCATATCTTAAACTTTCTATTGGATTCTTAGTTGCTGCTTTATAACTTTGAAATGAAACCGTCAACAGCGCAATTCCCAGCGCCAGCAATCCAGCCAGGGCAAAAATCCACCAACTCAGGATGGTTTTGTATGCAAAATTTTCGAGCCATTTATTCATGGCGTAGTATGCAATAGGTGTGGCAATCACAAAAGCTATTACTACCCATTTTACAAAGTCTTTATTCAGCATTACCATTACTTCGGAAATTTTTGCGCCGTTGACTTTACGGATACCGATTTCCTTGGTCTTTTCATTCGAAATATTCAATACAGTTCCCAATAAACCGAAACTGGAAATCAGGATTGCAATCAGACTGAAAAGTCCGATTGAACTTTTAGCTTTTCGTTCCTTTTCATACAACAAAGTCATGCGGTCGTCAAGAAACGAATAGTTCATATATTCATTCCCTGCTACTTTACTCCAAGCCCGGTTGATCTCAGTCAAGAGAATTTTCCGGTTGGATGTAGTTCCTTTTATTTCGATATACCGCCAGTAATCACCTTTTTTAATGGGCGATATTAATAGCGGCTCTACTTTATGATGTAATGAGCGGAAGTTAAAATTATTAACTACGCCTATAACTTTCACTTTTTGGGTTTTGGATAAATTGTTGTAAAATTCTTTACCTATCGGATTCTGAAATCCCATTTCCTTAACCGCGGCCTGATTTAGGATGACAGCATTTTCATCACTGGCAATTTCTTCGGAAAACCAACGGCCTTCAACCATTTTGTAATTAAACACTCCCTGAAAACCTACGTCGGTTTGGAAATAAGGAAAAGGGTAGGGTGTTTCGTCAGGTAAATCGACCGGAATATAACTTCCTGTATTCATTCCATTAAAAGGATAGGAATTTGAACAGGCAACTTCCTGTATTAAAGGAGATTTTTTAAGTTCATTTTTAAATGCATCGTAATGATTCCTGATTTTGTATGCCTGATTGATAATAACAACATTTTTGGTGTCGATACTAAGGTCAAAAACAGATATATATTTTAGTTGTTTGTAGATTCCTGTTATGCTGATTAATAATATGATTGAAGCAGCCATTTGTGTAATCAACATTGCGCGGTTTAACCAAAACGTAGAGTAACCGGCTGATTTAACAACGCCAGTCTTTTGGGAAATACGATTAAAATAAAGCCCTAAAATTATTCCGCATAAAATGGCAACCAGGCTGGCAATAAATAACAGGGCGGCAACCGGGAAGATATAGTTAGTTAAGGCGATGGTTGATAAGCCCGCAAGAATCGGCAGGTTAAGGTTAAATATAAAAACAGAAATTACGGAAGCAATCAGAAAAGCAAAAAAGGTATAAACCAGGTTTTCAATGATAAATGCGTTGGTGATATCTTTTTTCGACCCTCCCAGAAACCGTTTGATATTGAGTTGAAATTGGTGCTTCTTTCCCTTTGAGAAAGCAAATCCCATGAGGTTAAAATAGGCAATGAGCAGTAACACCAAAACAATAATTAAACTAATATAGATTACTGAAACATTGCTTTCCTTTTCAAAACTTGAAACAAATGAACCTTGTAAATGAATGTCGGATACCGGAAGAAGTTTAAGTTTCATTGAATTCTCATCATCAAAAACAAAATCCAAATTGTAATGCGTTTTGAGCCAGGGCACTAAATAATCGCTGATGAGTTTTTGGGCCTTATTTTCAAAGGCCTCCCGGTCTATTCCTTTTTCAAATTTTATATACGTTAGAAATTCATAGCTTTCCCAACTGTAAGTATCGTAGTTGTTGACATAACTTTTTAGGGGCAACAATGCAGCGAATTTCTGATGTGAATTATGCGGGTAATCTTTAAAAATACCTGCGATTGTATAATCCCGGTCATTGACATTTATGATTTTCCCAACAGAATTTAAATCGCCAAAAATTTTTTTAGAAAGCGATTCAGCGATATAAACTTCGGCGGAGTGATTTAAAAAGGATGTTTTATTACCCGAAATTAAATCAAGTGAAAATACATTGATAAAAGAAGGATCGGTCCAAATCACATCTTCTTTAAAAATGGTTTTATTATCTTCTGAAACGGCTACATCTGACTTACTTTTTGTTCTGACCGTATTTTCCACTTCAGGAAACAAATCTTTTAAATACGCTCCAACGGCCAGGGGGCATTCTCCGTAAATATCCCTTGTCCCCCGATAAGTCTCATCAACATAAACATTGTAAATTCTTTCTGAACCTTCATGAAAACGATCAAATGACTTTTGGTATGTAATATTGCATACCAAAGGAATTGTAACACAAAATGCCAGTACCAAACCAGCCAGCTTCAGAACCGATAAAGTTTTGTCGTTCCTGATTTTTCGCAATACTATTTTTATATTTTTCCCCATTGAATTAAAGATTAGTTATTTATTCATATCTTAAACTTTCAATTGGATTCTTAGTTGCTGCCTTGTAACTTTGAAACGAAACCGTTAGCAACGCAATTCCCAGCGCCAGCAATCCCGCAAGCGCAAAAATCCACCAACGTAAATCTGTTTTGTATGCAAAATTTTCCAACCATTTATTCATAGCAAAATAAGCCAGCGGCACAGCAATTACAAAGGCTATTAAAACCCACTGAACAAATCCCTGGGTTAATAATTTAACCACTTCCTTAACAGTTGCTCCATTTACTTTTCTGATCCCAACCTCTTTGGTACGGCTAATCATAAAATGTGATGCAAGCCCGTAAAGCCCCAGACAAGAAATAATAATTGCGATGATTGTTAAATATGAAAAAATGGCCATTTCTTTTTCATTTTTCTTATACAAACCTGCCATGTGTTGATCCATAAATTGAAATTCAAAAGGTTCATCAGGATAAATTCTTTCCCACTTTTGCTGAATTAACTTCAATTTTTCCGGTTGTGCCTTTAAAAAAATATAGGAAGGTTGTCCGCTAAGCATCGTAAATTTTAAAGGTTCAATAGGATTATTCAACGCATCGAAATGAAAATCTTTAACCACGCCGATAATTTTTTGGGGAGGCGTTTCATCAAGAATTTTCCCAAGTGGTTCGTTCCATCCCATGATCCTGGCATAAGTTTCATTTATGATTGCCGATTTATCAGCATCACCGGGATTATTTCCTGAAAAATTACGGCCTTCAACTATTTCAATGCCCAACAAGCCAATATAATTTTCATCAATCTGCGGTTGATTCAAAACAAATTGAACATCATTCCCCTCATCGTCCTTAACCGCCATAATTGCTTTCATCCAATTAGCTGTTGAACCAAGGTTGGTTCCTCCACTGCCAAATGCAAAATTCTCTACCCCGGGCAAGGTTGAAAATTCCTGCCGTAAAACTTCTTTTCCTGGAAATTTTTCAGGTTCAGGGGGAATTTCAACAACAATAAGCTGTTCTTTATCGAATCCCAGTTCAGCATTTTTCATAAAATGAGTCTGGTTCCAGATTATAAATAATCCGGCAATCATTATAATGGCAACTACATTCTGAAATATAACCAATGACTTCCCGAACCTACTGAAACCACTCTTTTTTATTAAAGAACTTTTTATGGCATTGAAAGCCGGATATAAACCCGAAAAAATACCCAGAATTATAAAAACAAATAACATTGCAGGAAGAAGCCTAAGGATGGAAAGAAGATGAAAAGCCTTATCGAATAAGGCATTAAAGCTTTGAAACAACAGGGTTACCAATAAAACTGAAACAGCGCCAGCCAATATGATATTTAAAACAGATTCTCCAATAATATTGTAAATTATCCTGTTTTTGCCACATCCAATGGTTTTTCTGATTGAAAATTCTTTTTGCCTTTTTTCGAGCTGGGCAATTGTCAGGTTGTTATAATTAATGCCGGCAATTATCAGAATAAGCAGACCCGCCACCGAAAAAGTATAAACCATGGTTTTGTTGCCTTTGGGAGAGTCGGCAAGTAAACTGTTATCGAAATGAATACTTTGCAATGGTTGCAGGCGGTGTACCAATTGAAACTCTCCGAGAGTTTTTTGTAAATCAGAATATTTTTCAGTAGTCAACAGGTCTATTTTATTTTTTAATTCAGAGATGTCAGAGGTTGTGGTTTTCAGATAAACATAGTAATCGCCCCAGTCAACCAGTTCTCCTGTTCCATCAAAATCAGATGGAATGAGTGCTGAAAACTGCAGATCGGTATTTGTGGGCAAATCCTTAATAACCCCGGTAACTTCGTAATCTTTTTTGTCGATGGTAATTTTTTGCCCCAGCGGAGGTGAATTGCCAAAAATGTTTTTGGCAAGTGTTTCCGTTAAAACAATAGTATTGGGCGATTTCAAAAATTCAGAAGGATTTCCTAAAACAGCCGGATAGGAGAATACATTGAATATGGATGGACTGGCTGCACGCAAGTCTGTTTTTTTAAATTCATTGCTTTGAAAGGTTAGGGTTGCTCCGCCTTCAGCGCCAATACAAACATATTCCCCGATTTCGGGGCACCGGTTTTTCAATATGTGGGCAAAAGGCGGGTTCGCCAAAGCCATATGGGTGTTTTGCCCGGTAGGTGAAGTGAGTGACGTGGTGAGCCTGAAAATCCGATCTGCATCGGGATGATAATTGTCGTAGGTCATTTCATTTTCAACATAAAGCGAAATAAAAATGAAAATTACCATGGCTGCAGAAAGTCCGGTAAGGTTCAGAAAAAAGTCAAGCTTGTTTTTCCTGATTAAGCGGAGAAGATTGTTTATCAATATCATAATTGTTTTGGTTTTTTATTCATATCTCAACGCCTCAACAGGATTCCTCGTTGCCGCTTTCCAGCTTTGAAAAGAAACCGTGAGCAACGCAATAAGTCCCACAACAAACCCGGCTATCAGAAAAATCCCGACTGTTATCGTAGTTTTGTTGCCGATGCCCTGTAACAAACGGTAAACAATCATCCAGGCAATTGGGCAGGCAATGGCATAGGCTATAATAATGTTCCGTACAAATGCCCTGTTCAGAAGGGCCATGATTTCGATGTTGCGGGCCCCGTTTACTTTTCGTACTCCAATTTCTTTGGTTCTTGCCTGAGTTGCATGGAAAGTTAATGCAATCAGTCCGACTATCGCCAGCACAATGGAAATAATACTGGCAAACCGGAAAGTACTGTTTATCTGTTTTATTTCGTCGATGTAAGCAGCAACTTCAGCACTGGTAAAACTGTATTCGAACGGAAAATCAGGCGAAATTTCCTTGATTGTTTTTTCAATATTCCCTATTGTATGTTCGACGTTACCCGGCAATATGCTGACAAACAAAAATTTTGTGAAGCCCTGGTTGTCGGGATGTGCCGACATGACCATCGGTTTTACCCGGTTAAATATGAAATTATTTTGAAAATCGCTGACAACTCCGATAACGGTACTTTCTTTTCCCCAAAACTGAATTTGTTTTCCAACCGGATATTCAAATCCCAACTGTTTTGCAGCGGCTTCGTTAATAAGAACCCCTTTTAACTCGTTGGGTTTTTCGGCTACAAATTCATCACCCATAACCATTTTCATATCAAAGGTTTGGGTATATCCGTCGGACACAATGGCAAAAGAAAACGATTCATCGTGTTTTTCCCCGTTGTCGTCAGTCCATGTTACTCCCGAATGATTCGGAATACCTGCCGGCATTGACGATGCGGCACACAAACTTTTTACTTCGGCAAATTTATTGAGTTCGCTTTTTAAGCTCTGGTAATTTTCTTTCAGAGTATTGGTTAGCGGAATCTGCATCACCATTTTGTTGTCGAAACCTAACGGCATGCTAGACATAAACCGGTATTGCTTGTTTACCATAAGTGTAATGATAACCAGCATTATGGATATTATAAACTGAAAAGTGATTAATACATTTTTGCTTCGGATTCCTACCCCGGAATATTTTTCCTTTTTGAAAACTGAAAGTGGCCGGACACCCGAAAGAATCATTGCAGGATAAAAACTTGCCGACAGTGTTACAATCAGCCAAAGCAATAAACTTCCACCGATGAATAACCCGAGGTGGCTATCGAGATAAAATTTGACATCAGACCCGGTAAGTGATTTAAAAACAGGCAATCCTGTTTTGGCCAGCAAAGCTCCCAAAATAACAGCCAGAAAACTGATTATGGCAGTTTCCCTGATAAATTGTTGCCCGATAAGCCACTTTCCAGCACCCGAAATTTTTCGCATGGCAATTTCGGATGTGCGTTTCTGTACCAGCGAAGTTGAAAGATTTACATAATTCAGTACACTAACTGCCAAAACCACAATGCCGATAAAAATCAGAAGATAAAGCGGATTTTTGTTGTAATATAATCTGCGTTCAGCCGAGGGAATCAGCGCAAGCCTCAAACGTTCTGGATCGCGGATGTTATCAAGCTTTATTTCAGAATAAAAATTTTTGATTTTCTGATTGAATGCTTTATAATCGGTATTTTTATTTAGTTTAAGAAGCGGTTGCCCGTTGCTGTCCCAACCTGTAAGTTTTGATTCGTCGCGCAATGACTTTATGGGGGCTATCATTGAAAAATCGAAGGTGACATATTTGGGAATATCGACCACGCCAGAAACGGTAAAAAATTTTTCGTTGTTTAACACCAGTGTTTTTCCTAAAGCAGGTTTGTCTCCAAAATATTTTGCGGCTGTTTCTTTCGATAATACAATGGAATTGAGTTCTTTCAAAGCTGACTCCCGCGACCCTTCCATAAACGGATATTGTATAATTTGAAAAAGATCGTTATCGGCCAGGTAAAAGTTGCGCTCATTAAAACTCAGCAAGTCATTTTCCTCAGAAGGTTGGTATGAAACAATACAATTACTGAACTGACTAAAGTTTTCGGTACGGGCAAAATATTCGATTTCAGGGAAATACTCCGACAACAACGGAGGAAGGGCGTAGCTGATTGTTGTGTTTCCCAGCGGAGAATCGGGACTTTTTTGAACCAGATAAAAAACACGCTCATGCTCCGGTATCGATGTATTGTATGATTCTTCTTTACCAACATGCATCATAATAAGAATGGCACAGGTAAATCCAAAGGCCAAACCAATGATGTTCAGGGCTGTAAATGTTCCGTTATTTCTTAAAAAACGAAAAGCAATTTTAAGTTGATTTATCATGACATTTTATTTTTATTCATCTCCTTTCAACAGGATTTTTCGTTGCAGCCCGGCATCTTAAATCCACCCCTAAATCCCCTATAGGGGACTTTGAGGAAGCTCCGATTTACACAAGCTGATACTTTTTTACAATTTAAGCATACACATTTTTATTTATTCTCACCATCTCTTAAAAGCCCCTTCAGGGGTTTGAAATTAAAAACACCACTGGGTTCCTCACCGCAGCCCGCCAACTTTGCCAACTGGTTTCCATCCCTAAATCCCCTGAAGGGGACTTTGAGGAAGCTCCGATTTGCGGAAATTAATATTGATTGCACTTATTTTCAAAATTAATAACATACACATTTTTATTCATCTATAGCTCATCTCTTTAAGCCCCTTCAGGGGTTTGGGGTGAATAATCATTCATACCTCAAACTTTCCACCGGGTTCCTCGTAGCAGCCCGCCAACTCTGCCAGCTTAACGTTAGCAACGCAATACCCAATGCCAGCAAGCCAGCCAAAGCGAATATCCACCAACTCAATTCTGTTTTGTAGGCAAAATTTTCAAGCCATTTATTCATGGCGTAATATGCAATGGGTGTAGCAATTACAAATGCGATGGCTACCCATTTAATGATGACCAGGTTCAGCATAGACAAGATATCGGTAACTGCAGCACCATTAATTTTGCGGATACCGATTTCCTTAATTTGTTGCCTGACGGTAAACAGCGAAATCCCAAAAATTCCCATCATGGCAATAAAAACGGCTAACGCGATGCCGAACGTAAAAATCCGCGATTCGGCAGTTTCCTTTTCATACAATGCTTTAAGTTTATCTTCGTGAAAAGTAATTTCAGTTTCATATTCCTGGAACAATCCGCTGAAAACTGAGTTAAAATGAGCGATGGCTTCATCTCCCATTTCCGGCCGATACCGGATAACTACATCAAAACTCCTCAAAAATTTGTCTGTTTTCCGAATACGAACCGGGACAATCTCTTTTCGCATAGATTGAAAATTAAAATCGTAAACCACCCCAACAATTTTAACTGATTTTGCCCCGTCCATATCAACAATTTGTCCTACCGGATTATCCAGCCCAAGATATTTAACGGCAGTCTCGTTTATTATAATTTCTTTTTCGTGACTCCCGGAATAATCTTTGGAGAAATAACTTCCCTCTTTTAGCCGGTAGCCCATAAATTCCGGGAACTCAGCATTACAAGCAATTGCAGAAATCGGCATGCTTTTTTGGGTTTCCGGAAAAATGATGACTCCTGAACCCAATTGGTCTCTTAACGGTGGCGCTTCATGGACGATTGAAATATTTTCAACCGCAGAAGAAGCTGACAGCTTTGATTTCAAATCTTCCAGTTTGGCAGGATTCTCGTATTGGGGGTTGTACAAATCATTTTTATAATTTGGATTAATGATGCTGCAAACCAGTATATTTTCAGGACTATAACCAAGACCTTTTGAAGTAGAAAAATGAATTTGTTTTTGAATAATAAAAGTTAATGCAAGAAACGAGATAACAACAATCATCTGACCTGTAAGTAAAAATCGGGTCAGGTTCATGCTAAACTCAAACTTCCGGGTTTCTTTTCGTAACAATTGAACCGGATTTACTTTAACTGATTTTGAGGCCGTTATCAACCCGGAAAGAGTTGCTGTGAGAAGAGAGAGAAAAGAAATTCCTGCAATAAAAGCAAGATTGCCTGAAATGCTAAAAACCAGGGCTCGGCTAACAAAATGATTAAACAATGGCAACAAAAGCCGGGCAGTAAATAGCGCAACGGGCAGGGCGATAATAACCTGCAGAAAAGATTCGAACATAATCTGGCGTTTTACCTGTTCTAATGTAGCGCCGTTAATTTTTCTTATCCCGATTTCCTTGTTTCGTTTTAGCGCACAAGCTGTTGACAAAATAGCAAAATTCAGGCAGGCCATAATTACCACCAGGGTAACCAGAAAAAGCAATCCGTAAAGAAATTTTGAATTCCCTGAAGGGAAAAAACTGTTCGAAAGGTTGGCCGAATGCAAATACATCCGGCTGTATTTTTGCAACTCGTATTTATTGGTTGAAATTCCGGTCCAGTCGTCGCGGTTGGCTTTGTTTATTTTTTCTTCCAGAAACGAAATATCAGAGCCGGGTGGAACCATAAGAAATGTAGTAAAAAACGGGTAAGCTGCAAGAAACGCATCGCACAGATTGTTTTCATAATATTCAAAATTCATAAACAGGTCGCCGTTTACCGACGAAAATTCTCCGGGATTTTGCACTATTCCGGTGATTTTGAAAAAACCCTCTTTTCCCTGAGGAAACTTGATTTGCAAATTTTTTCCAACCGGATAATCGTTCCCAAAAACGGTTTGGGCTAATTTTTTTGAAATGACTACGGCATCAGGCGCAGAAATAAGATCGGAAGTAACAATTTGCGGCGAATTCAGTGTAAACATTTCCAAAAAATCAGGATCTACAAAAACCGTTTTGGTTGGAATTTCTTCTTGTTGTTTCAGCACCGACGCCCTGTTGTTTACTACACGACTCATTTTCTCAACTTCGGGGAAACGTTCTTTTATCAGCGGTCCGATGTCGAGGGTTGTTAGTGCATCGGTGCTTTGAATAGATTCACGGTTATTCAGCACCCGATAAATCCGGCCCCGGTTTTTATGTTGGGAATCGTATTTCAATTCGTTAATAACGTACAACATTATTAGTGAAGAAACTGCAAAAGCGATAATCAGCCCCAAAATGTTGATTGAAATAAATACTTTTTGTTTTGAAAAGTACCGAAATGCGGATTTTAGATGGTAACTGAACATGGGTATTTTTTTAGTAGTTACTTTTTAGGTATCAGTTTCACCTCCATCTCTTTTTCACTGTCAATATCGGCTTCAAACGTTTCAAATCCATTGGCGCTGAAAACCAGTTTTTTTGCACCAACCGGCGCCTGGATCATAAATTCGCCATTTGGTCCCGACATGGTTCCTGTAGTGGTACCTTTTACTATAATCATGGTCATACTCACACCATCGCCGGATTCCTTGTTTACGATTTTACCTTTTATCGTAACCGGCTCAGTGGCTTCTTCTTTATGAACTTCAATGGCTTCAGATTCTTTTTCATTTACTTTTTTTGGTTGGTTACATGCGGCTATAAAAATTGAAGCCAAAAATAGAAATAAGGAAAGTTTTGTTTTCATCTTGCTTGATTTTTAAATTTATTGATTCTTGTATTCTGACATAAAAATTTCTTCTTTAATATCCGGGTTTAGTATTACTTCCTGAATAATAATTTCTCTTTTGTCATAACTTCCGTCAAGCATCAATGAAGTCTGAATTTGTTTAAAAGAGATATTTATATTTTTCACCTTTTTATATTTCTGAAATTCAATATTTGCATATTCTTTTCCGTCCGATAAATCACCATCATAACTGATAGTTGAAATCAGATTGGTTTTCGAATCGAGATAATAATAAATGGTATCGTTGTTTTCCTTATTTATCAACTTAATTTTATGATGTATTTTGTTGTTTAAGATTGCATCTTCCATCTTGATTACATTAAAGGCTTTCCTTTCCCAATCATATAAAAAGCCTTCAATATCGAGTTGGAGCTGAATTAGGAGACGATCCAGAGCAATCGGATTCCAGTTTACATTTACATTTCCATTTTGATTTAGCCAATAATTTCCTTCGCTAAAACCAATAATATAATAACCAGGGGGACTAAACACATGCAATCGGTAACCTTTCCCATTAGCAACAGTAAGAACAAACTCAGGTTTTAGAAGGTATTCTGGAGGATTATTGCCCATTTTTTCCAAATAACGATTGTAATAACTTCCCTTGTACTGAATGGTTTCAACGTTTTTCAAATACTCCATTCCGACAGCTTCAAAATGCTTTTCCAGAATTTCATCCAACCCTTGTCCATTTATAATAGCTGTGGTTGCAAAAAGAAAAAATATAGTACTCCAAAGTTTCATTCTAATCTATTTAGAAATTATTCATACCTCAGCGCCTCAACCGGATTCCTCGTAGCTGCCCGCCAGCTTTGCCAGCTCACCGTCAGCAGCGCAATTCCCAGCGCCAGCAGACCCGCTAGGGCGAAAATCCACCAGCTCAGATTGGTTTTGTAGGCAAAGTTTTCCAGCCATTTGTGCATGACGAACCAGGCAACCGGCATTCCAATCAGATATGCTATAAATACCCATTTGATGAAATTTGTATTCAGCAGCGTTAGAATCTCTGTAATTTTGGCGCCGTTTACTTTTCGTATGCCAATTTCTTTAATCCGCCGGCGGCTGGCATGAAACGACACGGCAAACAAACCAATCATAGAGAGGAACACACTGATTACACAACATGCACCAATCAATTTTGCATAGTTGGTGTTTTCGCGGTGCATCCATTTGTAACGGTCGTCAACCGACTCCATATTTAACGGATAATCGGTTATCAGTTTATCCCAAATTTTTGAAATTTCAGCCCGGGTCTGAGCAATCTGGTTGGGCGCTGGTTTTACCATCAGATAGAATCCCTCTGTTCCGTAGGTAATGTAGCCGGGTTCAACATACTCCTTCAAACTGCTGTAATGAAAATCTTCTGAAATACCTGTTACCACAGTATTTTCTGTTCCGGGAAGAATTTTTCCAATCAAATCCTGATCAGGAAAAAGTCGGGCAAGCGACTGGTTAATAATACACTTATCTTTGTTCGATTCGGCATGTTCCGAAAAATTTTCACCTTCAATAATCTCGACTCCCAAAACCCTGCTGAAATTTTCATCGCCCACAAATACAGCAGGTGTATATTCTTTTTCCTCCCCGTTGTCATCGTAATGCAACAGAATCATAAAATGCTCGAGCACAGGTGATGCATTCGCAATTGAAACCATTTCAACAGACGACTGCTTTTCCAACTCATTTTTAAACAAACCGGCCTGGTTTTTATGATGCCCCGGAATTTTTACTTCAATTACTTCACGGTTGATGCCAATATCTTTATTCGTAATCAAATTGATCTGTTTAATAATTATTATCGACGCCATAATTAACGCCACAGAAACAGCCAGTTGGGTTATGTTCAATGCCGGAATCTGGATCTTGCCATTTGGATGAAACCTGCCGGGTTTTAACGTTTCCGCCCGAACACCATTTTCAATACGTAAAAACGAAAAGATTGCGGTTGCCAGCATTACCAGGGCCGGAATTCCTGTCAGCAGTAAAACATTTTCAATGCTGAATAACCAGGTTGTGGTAATATTCGCAGATGTCAGGTTGTTAAAAAACGGGATACCCCATACGAGCAGGACAACACTCAAAACGAATGCAATTACTACTAAAACAAAGGTTTCACTCAAAAATCCTGTAACGAGATTGGCTTTGGAACCACCGTTTACACGCCTGATAGAATGTTCCCCGGCCTTCTCCTGCAACCGGTTATTAATAAGACCCAGAAAGTTAAAGACTGCCACTCCCAGAATCATTAGCCCGATAACAAGGGCAATATACAAATCCGATTTGTCGCGATGATTTTCGATGGTCTGGCGCCGGGAGGTGTCGAAATAGGCCGCTTTAAAACTTTTCAGGTAATGTGTTCCGGGAGTGCCGTCATGAACAATCGGGATAGTTTCTTTATTTTGAGCGAACTTTCCTTCCAGTTCCTGAATATTGGCGTTTTCTGCCAATTGCAGATAAGCGCGGGCATCTTCGTTTCCTATCGCCTTTACCATATCGAATTTCAACTGTGTATTTTCCGCCGGTTTTTTAAACACTCCTGTCACAATCATCTCTTCCAATCCGTTCCGATGGTGGAGTGTGATTTGTTCTCCAACCACATCAGTCTTACCAAAATATTTTTGTGCCAGTTCATCAGAAATCACAATATTCTGTTCTGTTTCGAGCACTTTTTGAGGATGCCCGTATAAAAGCTGATATGAAAAGATGCTGAAAAAATTAGATGAAGTTCCAATCGCCCGCTTATCATCAAAATAATCGTGGTTACCCACAGTTACTTTTCGGGGAGATACGTTTCGTATCCGGCAGAAATCCTGGACTTCAGCAAAATTATCTTTCATGTATTCGGCTGCACCTTCGCGGATAAAATACATTCTTTGGCCTTCGCGAAAAGGGTCGTCAGCCTGAAGTGCAAAAATCCTGTTTCTATCTGTCTGAAAACCTTCAGCATTAAACTCCCTGGTAACAAAGATGGTTATGAGATTCATGCACGCAATTCCAATTGCCAGGCTAATAATAATTATTGAAGAATTTAGCTTGTGTCTGTACAAATTTCTCCAAATGGTTTTCAGTCTCATTGAAGTACAGTTTTAAGTGTGGTTAAAACAATCAAATCCGGTGCCTTTTATTCAAATTGCATCTAATCAGCAACATAGAGATTGCTTATTGAGAAAGTGTCAAAAAATTTGACAAAAAGTGTATGATTTTTTGACGTTATTATTCATACCTGAGTGCCTCCACCGGGTTCTTCGTTGCCGCTTTCCAACTCTGCCAGCTCACTGTCAGCAGCGCAATTCCCAGCGCCAGCAACCCGGCCAGCACGAAAATCCACCAGCTTAGTTCGGTTTTGTACGCAAAATTTTCGAGCCATGTATTCATAGCATACCAGGCCACGGGTGTAGCAATAACAAAAGCAATTACTACCCACTTTACAAAGTCTTTATTTAGCAAGGCCATAACTTTGGAATTACGCGCTCCGTTTACTTTACGGATATCGATTTGGGAATGTGGACTGCCCAGGTAATATGTCTTCATTTTTTTGTAATTTTGACTAAAAATTATTAGGCATGTTATGGAATGAGAGAATAACACTTGAGCCGGGGAAACGAAGTGGTAAACCTTGCGTAAGGGGCATGCGGATAACCGTGGCTGATGTTCTGGGGTATTTGGCATCCGGGATGAGTTTTGAGGAAATCCTTGATGATTTCCCTTACCTTGAGCGTGAAGATATTCTGGCATGTTTAAGTTATGCCGCAAATAAGGAAAAAATTGAACTTTGCGCATAATGAAGTTACTATTCGACCAAAACCTTTCACCAAAACTCGCAGAATATTTTAACAGTTCATTTGCGGGATCACAACATTTACAAAGCCTGAAGCTTGATAAATCGTCGGATACCTCAGTTTGGGAATTTGCTAAATCAAATGAATTCACAATCGTAACCAAAGACAATGATTTTAACAATCTTGTTGCTTTTTGGGGATTCCCACCAAAAGTAATCTGGATTCGCCGGGGCAATTGTTCAACGAGTGACATCAAAGAATTGCTCAGTTTCAATATCGATAAGATTAAAGCTTTTATTTTAGATTCCACCAATGGCATTTTAACACTCATTTAGTTAATATCTTTCTTCCATTTTATTCATACCTTAAAGCCTCCACCGGGTTTCTTCTTGCTGCCCGCCAGCTTTGCAAGCTCACCGTCAGCAACGCAATTCCCAGCGCCAGCAAACCTGCCAGGGCAAAAATCCACCAGCTCAAGTCGGTTTTGTACGCAAAGTTTTCGAGCCATTTGTGCATGGCGTACCAGGCAATGGGTGTAGCAAATACAATTGCTATTATTACCCATTTTAAAAAGTCTCTGTTCAGCAAAGCCATAACTTCGGAAATACGCGCTCCGTTTACTTTTCGAATGCCGATTTCTTTAATCCTTTGCTGAACCGTAAAACCAATCATACCCAACACGCCGAGCACCGAAAGAAATATGGCAATGCCCGATAAAATTCCAATAATGCTTGCTGTATTTACTTCCGATGTATAATTGGAACTTATCCGGTCATCCATAAACTGATAAGTAAAGGGTAGATTTGGCTCAACCTCCTTCCACACATTCTGAATTTGCTTAAGGGCATGGCTGTAGTTACCAGATTCAAGTTTTACTATGATATTGTGTTTTCCCCAGGGCCGAATAAAGTACATTACCGGTTTTGAAGCTTCCTTTAAGGTAAAGTATTGCATGTCTTCAGTTACCCCTATTATTTCCATTTCGTTATTGGGCGTGTAGGCATTATTTTGCACCACCACCTTTTGCCCGATTGGGTTGGTAAGGTTGAGCGCTTTAACTGCCGATTCGTTGATAACTACTCCCATTTGTTCGTCATGCAGAATATTTTTATCGAAATTTTTACCCTGCACGATTTTTGCGCCAATAGCCGGGAAAAAATCATTGTCCACTGTAATTTGCCCCAGATCGGCTTTAAGCTCATACTCTTTGCCGGAGAGCCAAACGGGAGTGTAATTATTAATAGAACCGGCCGGGGCATTTTCTGTTACCCCCACGTCCTTAACCATTGGAACAGAAGCCAGTTTTTGCTTGAACAGGTCATACCGTTGATTCATTGTTTCGCTGTATGGATTTATAACGACCAGCGTATTTTCCTGATCGAACCCCGTTTTAGTTTTCATTACCAGTTGAAGTTGTTTGCTGATTAATATTGCTGAAGCAATAAGCGAAGTAGCTATCACCAACTGGAAAGTGACCAGAGAACCCCTGACAAGGGTGTGCTGTTTTCTTGTTTTCAGGTTTAAAATGATTGACTGGTTTTTTAAAAAACCTGTTGCCTTAAACGATTGTATAAAAAAAACGGGATAAATTACAGATACAGTAATAACTGAAACCAGCATAACACCAATAAAAGGAAGTAAACTAAATCCGGGTTGTATTTCTTTTCCGGTTAAATTATTAACGAATGGCAGAAGCAAAAAAGTCAGTCCAATTGCAATGCTCATGGAAATGGAAAGTAAAAAAAACGTTTCTGAAATTTGATGGTGTATTACAGAGAAACCTGATGCTCCATTTATTCTCCGAATGCTGTTTTCCCTGACTTTCTGTTGGTAATTTGCCGTTAAAACATTAATGTAATTGGCAACAGCAATTCCAAGAATCATCAACATAACAACAATAAAACCATAAACAATTTTGATATCCCCTTTAATGGCGTTGTCCCATCGGGTACTTACGGCTTTCAGGTGGATATTGGCCAGTGGTTCCAGTGTCATTTGAAATTCCCGGTTTTCTTCTGAAATGCCGTTTCCTTCTGCAAAGGCTCTGGTAATTAACGCTTCTGCAATGCTTTTATCCGTATTCTCTGATAAAAGAAAATAATAATTGAAAGATGAAATGTACCATTGTTTCAGCACGTCGTTGTTCATGGTTTTGTAACTCGAGGCTGGCGCCAGAAATTTAAAATCAAAATGGGTTTGTGCAGGCAAATCTTCAACTATGGCAGTAACTGTGAAATCATGATTATCAAGTTGAATGGTTTTTCCAACCGGATTTGTTCCGCCAAAATACTTTTGTGCCGTCGATTTACTGATGATCAGGCCAAATGGTGTTGACAATGCATCTTTGGGGCTGCCTGTTATAAATCTGAAATCAAAAATATCCAGTATTTCAGGATCAGCAAACAGAAATTTATCTTCCAAGAATGTTTCATTATCAACAACGATGTAACGTTCTCCCATAAAGGTTTGCATACGCGCAACCCTCTCAATGCCCGGAACTTGTTCTATTTTTTCGTACAACACTCCCGGCAGGTTACAACTGATATTGCTTTTATCTTTCGCCTCGATATTCAACCGGTAAGTATGATTGTAATTTGCAAAGTGTTTATCAAACGAAAACTCATCGGAAACAAAAAGATAAATCAAAAGTGCACAGGTAAATGCAATTGTGAAATTGACCAGAATGTAAACACCCGATTTTCCTTTTCTAAAAAGGCTTCTTAATAAAACTTTTAAATTTTTCATTTAGGCAACCTTTAAAATATTTCTCTTAAACATCTGAAAAGCAATCAAATTTAAAGAAGTTCCAATCATTATTAGAGTAAAAACTCTTGATAGGAAAGTGATATCTGATAACGGGAGATACCTCAGGAAAATGTCATAAAACCCCTGGATACTCCAATAGTTAACCGTAACAACAGCAATCTTTTGTATAATTTCCGGCATAAAAAAAATTGGTATCATGCTACCTCCGGTAACGCTCATTACGAGTACGATCATAGTTGCAAAACCATGCACTTGTTGACGTGTTCTGGCAAATGATGCAAGGACAATTCCGAAACCGGAACAGGCATAGGCAGTTACCAAAATCATGAGTACAAGAGAGGAAAGGTGAGGCAGAATGTCCAGGCCAAAAACCAACCAGGCAAATATAAACATGATTATCAGTTGAATAATTGCAATGATATTGGCAAATACCATCTTCCCATACAGGATATGACAAGGAGGTATGGGTGAACATAGTAACTTCTTCAGCATCCCTTCTTGTTTTTCATTCAAGAGACTTTCACCAATTCCTGCAACTGAAAATAGAAGCATCATAACTGAAGTACCTGCCACAACTTGAACAATACCGTGCATATTATCTTCCTCGGTATTACCCTTCCCGAAAACTAAAGAAAATAAAGTAATAAAAATAATGGGCAATGCAAAGGTCAGCATCATGTCCTGCTTATTCCCGAAGAATAATTTCAGATCTTTCTTTACAAGTTTTATCATCTGTCTCTTAGTTGCTTACCGGTTAAACTTAAAAATATAGTTTCAAGGCTTATCTTTTGAATATCAATATGCTGGATGTCAAGACCGAATTCATTGCATTTTAAAATTATTTTTGATAATTCACCTTGAATATTCCTGGAATAAAAATTTATTTTGTTTTCAATACGTTGATGGTCATTCCATTCTTTTGCGATTGTTTTGTAGCGTTCGTCTGTAAGATTTGTATAAGTGAGCACAGCGGTTTCTTTCATCGAACCCAATGTCCTTAACTCATTCAATGTCCCCTCTGCAATTATTTCTCCATTGTCAATAATTCCAATCCGATCGCACAGACGCTCAGCCTCTTCCATGTAATGAGTCGTATAAACAATGGTCATTCCTTCGTTATGAAGTTTTTCAACTACTTCAAAAATCAAATTCCGGCTTTGAGGGTCAATGCCCACAGTAGGTTCATCCATAAACAAGATTTTAGGCCTGTGAAGTAATGCAGAAGCAATATTTACTCTGCGCTTCATTCCACCGGAATAGGTTTTCACTTTATCATTCTTCCTGTCTTTTAAACCGAGAAGGTCAAATGTTTCTTCAATACGATTTTTTAATTCTTTCCCTGAAACATGATACATGCTTCCCCAAAATAATAAATTGTCAAATGCCGAAAGCTCATTATAAAGGGCTATTTCCTGCGTGACAACGCCAATGTTCTTCTTGCAATCAAGTGGATGTTTCTTCAAATCATGTCCGGCAATGTTTACTTCACCTTCATTTGGCTTTACCAAGGTGCTCATGATGGAAATAGTGGTTGTTTTACCTGCACCATTTGGCCCCAGCATCCCGTAACATTCTCCTGGCTGAATGTTAAACGATATACCTTTCAACGCTTCAATTTTATCGAAGGTTTTTCTCAGGTTTGAAACATTAATCATATTCCTTATTCGTTTTTATTCTTACAAATTCCATTCTCCACCAGTCTTTTTTCAAAGTTTTCATTCATATCTTAAAGCTTCAACCGGGTTCCTTCTTGCCGCCATCAAGCTTTGCCAGCTTACTGTAAGCAGAGCGATAATCAGTGCCAACAATCCGGCAGTTGCAAAAACCCACCAGCTAAGTTCAGTTCTGTATGCAAAATTTTGGAGCCATCGGTTCATAGCATACCATGCAACAGGAGTGGCTATCACAAATGAGATAATTACCCATTTAACAAAAGCTATGTTCATCATGGCCATCACCTCCCAAACTTTGGCGCCATTCACCTTTCTTATACCTATCTCCTTGGTGCGGTTGTCCGCTGCAAATACAGATTGCCCAAATAGCCCAAGGCATGCAACGAAAACTGCCAGCGCGGAAAACAAATTAATAAATTGGGCCATGCGCTTATCTGATTTATACAACATATCATACTGTTCATCCAGAAAATGATATTCGAATGGAATGCCGGGATTGTGGTTCCTCCAGATATCCTCAATCTGACTTATTATACCGGGTATATCCGAACCTGCAACCCTCAGGAACAGAATACTGTAATTGCTTTCTCTCTCCAAACCCTTGTAAAGATGGAAAACCTGTGGTTGGATTTTCTCATGTAGCGACTTGAAATAGGTGTCTTTTATTACACCCACAATAATACCCCACTCTCCGTAAAGCGCGATTTCCTGTCCAACAGGATTATCCAGTTGCATTTGCCTTACAGCCTCCTCATTCAGAATAAAATTTTGCTTATCTGCCTGGAATGATTCATCGAAGTTTCTTCCCTCACTGAATTCAACTTCCATCATCTTAAAGTATTCAGTATCTATTCGGGTTGTTTCTGAATTAAAGTAATTCCCGTCACCGGTATTTTTTATCTCACTATTTTCTCTCCACATAATTGCCCGGGTGTTGTTCCTGATCCCAAAAGGGACACAATCTTTCATAGCTATCTGTTGAATTCCGGGAATAGCCTCAAGTTCACCCTTTACTGCATCAATTTTAGTACTAATGATCCCACTGAGTTGAAAATAGACAATTTGGTTTGTGCTAAAACCCAGATCTTTTTGCCTTAAGTAACTCATTTGTTTATAGATGGCAATTGTGCATATTATTAATGTAATCGAAATGGCACTCTGCAATCCTGCAATAATCTGAAATTTTCGGGATTTGGTAATGGAATTCCCTGAAACCTGAAACAGGCTTAAAGCATTGGGTCGTGATAAAAGTAATGCCGGGTATATGCCTGATAAAACTACCGTTCCGGCAAAAACCAGTAATAAAATCAAAATAAACATGGGTTCATAAAGAATAAAACTTACCTCCTTGCCTGTAAAAGATTCAAACCAGGGAAGCAAATAGAAAAGCAACACCAGAGAAATAAAGTATGAACCCATTATAATAAAAACTGACATTGAAAGAGATTGGAAAAATATGTTTCTCCGCGAGGCACCATGAATCTTCTGTATTGAAGAGGTCTTTAGCCTTTTAGTGATTAGCGACACTGAGATATTGACATAATTGAAACATGCCATGAGAAGGATAAGCAAACCGACCAGAGAAAGGATCAATACATTTCGTTTATCCCCCGTATCTCCTACCCGGTTGTTAATACCGTTATCCAAATAAATATCTTTCAGTGGCCTTAGAATAAGATTATTTCTGCCACTGTAAATATTTGGCATTTGGTTTTCCATAGCTACCTGTGTTATGGAATTTAAAACATCAGTGGCATTGGCATCCTGATGTATGAGTATATAGGTAAGGTAATTAGGATTTCCCCACTCATCACTGTAAAACCGTTTGGCTAACTCGTGTGAAAGGATAAAATCAAATTGCAAATGGGATTGTGCCGGGACATCTTCAATTACAGCTTGAATTGTAATTGGAAACCTCCCCTGAAGAATCAGGTCCTTTCCGTGGGGATCTTCATCGCCAAAATATCGTCGGGCAAATGATTCGGTTACCACCATAGTGTTTGCAACCTGCAAAGCTTTTCTTACATTTCCGGCAATGGGTTTAAATGAAAAAATATCGAATATTTCAGGGTCTGAAGAGATCCCGTTTTCCTCAATAAAACTATTTTCACCATAACTAATGGGCAGAGGATTAAATCTGACAATGCGGGTTATTTGTTCCACTCCCGGAGAATTATCAATAATTGCAGGAGCTAAGGGTGAAGGTGTGCCATCCCATCGCATCCCATCTTCAACTGAGAGATTATTAATCTGATAAATACGGTGATAATTTGTATTGAATTTATCATAACCGGATTCATGAAAAACCCACAGGAAAACAATGAATACGGAAAGCAGGGCCACGCTCAATCCAACAATATTAAGGAAGGCATAAAGCCTGTTCCTAAGGCTATTCATCATCAATCGTTTAAGTTGTTTAATCATTGTTTTTATATTTTAATAATTCGATATACTTATTCATATCTTAGGCTTTCAACCGGATTTTTAGTTGCCGCTTTCCATGATTGAAACGAAACCGTCAGCAACGCAATTCCCAAAGCCAGCAAACCAGCCAGTGCAAAAATCCACCAACTTAGCGCAGTTTTGTAGGCAAAGTTTTCCAGCCATTTACTTGTTGCAAACCAGGCTGCAGGTGCAGCTATAAAAAATGCTACTACCACCCATTTCACGAAGTTCATATTCAACAAACTAATAATTTGCGTGATCTGCGCCCCGTTTACTTTACGTACTCCTATCTCTTTTATTCGGTTTTGAGCGGTGTAGCTTGCCAGTGCAAATATTCCGAGGGACGAAATAAGTATGGCGAAAATGGCAAAATAACCAACTATTTTAGCTGTACGTTCTTCTTTTTGGTAAGCAGCATTTAAAGCGTCATCAATAAAATTCAGAATTAGTGGATCTGACGGGGATATATCCTTAAAAACCGCTTTTGACTGCTCTACAACAGAGATTAAATTTTCGCCAGAGCCTCTTACCAATACATAAGGAGCCCAATTCATATCCCTTAACTGAAACATAGTTGGACGGGGCTTTTGATATAACGACCTAAAATTCATATCTTCCACAACTTCACTAACTTTTACCATATCATCATAGAATTTAAATTCGTTGTAAGGAGGTTCAAGCTCCAGGTCATTTACTGCAGTTTTATTTATAACCAGAGCAAACTTATCGTCTCCCCGAATATTATCGGTAATTGAAATTCTGTTTTTTAACGGAATTCCAAGAGCCGAAAAGAAAGCGGTATCGACCCGGAATTGGTCGAAACTCTGCGCTTTATCATTATAAACAAAAGACTGGTTATTAATTGGACCTCCGGGAAAATCCTGGCAAAAAGAAATTGCCTTTACTCCAGGTATTTTCATTAACTCATTTCCGAATGCATTTTTCTGTTTATTAGTATCGTCCGTCATTCTTATATAAAATGTATGATCCTTATCAAATCCCAGATCATAATTTTTCATATAGTTATTTTGCTTCATAATGAAAGCAACAACAACTATTAATACAATGGAAACGGTGTATTGAAAAACGACCATCGCTTTCTGACTAAAACTGTTTTTTAGCCGCGACGGAACTCCTTTCACAATTTCAAGAGATTTTAGCCCGGAAAGAATAAGCGACGGAACAAAACCTGCAATAAAACCGATTATAAAAACCACCAGCACACTACGTAGCAGAAAACCATTATTAAATACATCGGAAAAAGTTAGACTTGTGTTTATCAATTCATTATACTTTGGTAGAATTAGGGCAGTCAACAAAAAAGCTATAGCTGTTGAAACAAAACTGACAATTGTTGATTCCATTAAAAATTGCGTGATAATGCTCCAACGCAATGAACCAATAATCTTTTTTATTCCTACCTCTTTCGCCCTTTTAACCGATTGGGTGATACTTAAATTAATGTAGTTGATAGCAGCAATTACCACAATTGATAAAGCAATAATACCAAGAATGTTAAGGAACTTTTTATTGCCTTGCCGTGTCCCGATATAATCTAATGCCGAGAGATTAAAATAAACCTCTTCGAGCGGCATAAACGAGATTTCCTTGCTCCTGTCATTTTGAAAAACCCAGTAAAATTCTTTGACTTTTTCCAGTAGCCCGTTTTCATGTGCCTTTATATTGCTGTTTTTATTCGCCAGCACATAAAGACCAAAGGAACTGTTCCCATAATCTTGCATAAAATACTTCGAAGCATCTTCTGCACTCATTCCCCATATTCTGGGCAACATCGAAAAATTGATAATGATGTTTGGCTTAATAAAATGGGTATTATCTTTAAAATCACGATAAATACCGGAAACCACAAAATCCTTTCCGCTAAATTTAATGTTTTCCCCCACCGGGTTCTTGCTCCCAAAAATTTTCTTCGCATAACTCTCCGAAAGTACAGCGCTCTCTTTTGCTGATAATATGTCACTGGCATCTCCAATAAGTATTGGAAATGAAAAAATGGTGAAGAATGTTGAATCGGCTAACAAACAATTACCACTTTCAAACTTTTTATTATCATAGGATAAGGTACCAGTCATTGTAAAAGTCCGGGTGTAGCTTTCAGCCTCGGCAATATTTTCTAAAATATACTGCCCAAAAGGCGGTGCAAAAGTTTCAATGTTATCGCCATGTACGCGATATATTCTGTCTTTATTCGTGTGAAATGAATCCACTGAAATCTCGTTGGATACATAAGAAGATAATAACAAAACAATGGTTATGGCAATTGCCAGTCCAAAAATATTAATTGCTGAATGAAGTTTGTTTTTCTTCAAATTGCGTAGCATTAGTTTAAATTGTGTCCAAAACATATTTGTAGTTTTTAATTTGTTTTAATTCAGAGTTAAAGCATGATTGTACTCAAATTCGATATTTAAAGATTTCACTCATACCTCAATGCCTCCACCGGGTTCCTTGTCGCCGCCCTCCAGCTTTGCCAGCTTACAGTTAGCAGCGCAATTCCCAGCGACAGCAACCCGGCCAGGGCGAATATCCACCAGCTTAGCGTGGTTTTGTAGGCGAAGTTTTCGAGCCATTTACTCATGGCGTAGTACGCAATGGGTGTAGCAATGATAAAAGCTATTGTTATCCATTTCACCAAATCAAGGTTTACGAGTTTTAAAATTTCCAAAACATTAGCTCCGTTTACTTTCCTAATCCCAATTTCTTTGACTTTCATTTCCATGACATAGGATAAAAGACCAAAAATACCTAGACAAGCAATGAAAATTGCAAACACGGAAAAGCTTATTATCGATTTCGCTAAAACAATATCTTTCTGATACATCGAAGTCAATCTGTCATCCAGAAACTCAAATTCGAAAGGCTTTGATGCATCCAGCTTTTCCCACTCCGATTTCAGAAAATCCATGTAAATTCCGACATCAGTTTTATTATTAGCAGTAAAATGTATCGATGATAATCCTACCTTATCCGGAGTGTTCCATAATATTGCAGGTTCTATTTGATTGTGCAACGAGTTAAAATTAAAGTCCTCCACAACTCCAATTATGGGATAATCCCGAACGGTGGCTTCTAATGGATTTTCCAGCTTAAAATGTTTCACAAAGGCTTCGTTAACAATCATTGCCCCTTCGTCTGAGATATTATTTCTGAAATTTCTGCCTTCCAGAAGGTTTATTCCCAAGGTTTCAATAAAAGAATTGTTCACCCTGATCATATTATAAAGGATGCTTTCTGTGGCAAATCCGGGAGCTTTGAGTTTTCCTCCCCAAACATTAAATGTATTAATGAAGGAGGTTGACTGGCAGAAAGATTGTGTTTGAGCATGCTGTGATAATAAATCTAAATAGGCCTGCTGTTTATCTGCCAATTTATGTGTGGGAATGGTTATTATATTTTTTACATTTAAACCAAGATCTTTGTTTAATCCGTAATTTATTTGTTTACTGATTACCATTGCTCCAATAATAAGCGCAATTGAAACGAACAACTGAAAGGTAACCAATCCTTTCCATATCTTGTTATAGTTATTCTGTTCGGATTGCATTCCTCGTACCTGAATCAATGGATTCGAATAATCACCTATTAAATAGGGGATTATGCCTGAAAACAGAATGGTGATTAATAATAATCCAAATGCAATAGTTACTGCTGGCATATTTCTAAAATCTGAAGGCTCTAAAGGATAGTTTATCAATTGATTAAACCAGTTAAGACCAATTGAAACAATAAGAATAGAAACAAAAAAACCGGCAAAGGTTATAATAGTTCCTTTTATCAAAAGTTGTTTTTTTGCATTGCCTTTACCTGCGCCAAGTATTTGCTGAATCCCAAAATCTTTCCTCCATTTTAATGATGTTACCAGTAAAAGATTATTGTAGTTGATAATGGCCAGAAACAATATTAAAAGTCCTATTCCCAGCAAGACATAGGCCGTTGATTTGCTCCCGTGTTTTATTGGAGAATAGGCTGAAGCTTCGTGAAAATATAAATCCCGTATTGGAACAAGCGTGGTGTGAAAGATGGGATTAATTTTTTTTAATTCTTTTTCGGGCAAAGACAAACGAAGCACTTTTGAAAAAGATTCACCAATCTGTTCCGGCATTGCTTTTTCATCGATCCTGATAAATGGAATATTACTCCAATCAGTAATTTCATTCCTAAAAAAAAATGGCGCCGATTTATAACTCACTAAACCACCAATCTCAATGGATGAATTTGATGGAACTTCTTCTAATATAGCCCCTATAACTATTGGCTTATTATTTAAAAGTACCTCTTTCCCAACCGGATTTTCAATTCCAAATATTTTATCAGATAATTCTTTTGCTATTACCAGTTTATCCGGTTCATCCAACGATTCATCCAAATTTCCAATTCTTGTTTTAAATGAAAATACATCACTAAAGTATTTGTCGGAAAAGGCCATCCGGTCAATTTTAAACTTATTGTTCCGGTATTCAATCCATGCTCCGTTATCCCAGTCCCATCTGCTGTAATTCAGAAATGAAATAGCTTTTATACCCGGAACATTATCGCGAAACAGATTTATTTGGTCTAAAGTAAGGTTCGAGGAAATATCGATGTCAGCATTCGCTTCAATAATTTCAAACTCAGGTTTAAAAATTTTATCTGCATTTTCATGAAATGAATCGTATGTTAACTCCCGATAAACGAACGCAGTCAAAAACAATACAGCAGCAAAACCAAAAGCCAATCCAATGATGTTTAGAATTGTAGTTCTTTTTTGATTTATCAGATTTCTGATTGCTAATTTCCAATTGTTAATATTTAGTTTCATTGTTGATAAATTCAATTTTTAATTCAATCTTATTCATGCCTCAATGCCTCCATTCTAAGCAACTTCGTTCCCGGGATCTTCGCTCTCCTCTATTCATATCGCAGGGCTTCCACCGGGTTCCTCGTAGCCGCCTTCCAACTCTGCCACTGGTTTTCACCCCTACCTGCCCGACTGCGTCATTCAGGCGGGAATCCCCTAAAAGGGGACTTTGAAGAAGCTCCGATTGACTGTTTTCCTATTTTTCTCATTATCTGTTTTTTAGTTCACTGATTTCTTTTTCCGTAAGCCCCTTCAGGGGTTTGGGGTGAAACAAAAACTATTCATACCTCAGCGCCTCTACCGGATTCCTCGTTGCCGCCCTCCAGCTTTGCCAGCTTACAGTTAGCAGCGCAATTCCCAGCGCCAGCAAACCCGCCAAAGCAAAAATCCACCAACTCAGTTCGGTTTTGTACGCAAAGTTTTCGAGCCATTTATTCATGGCATACCAGGCAACCGGAATGGCCAAAAGAAAAGCCAGTCCAACGCCGGCAAGGAAACGGAAGCTTAACATCGACATCACCTCCAAAGCTGCTGCGCCATTTACTTTACGAATACCAATTTCTTTGGTTTTCCGAACAATTGTGAAAAAGCTGATCGCGTATAATCCCACACAGGCAATAGTTATGGAAATGATCGAAAGAATAAGTAGTAATTTTTTTGCCTGCTGATCTTTGATATAATGACGCGCAAAAACATCGTCGTGAAAGGTGTACCTAAACGGAATTTCTATATGATGTTTTTTCCATAAATCTTCTGCAATTTTTATAACTTCCGCTGTTCGGTTTTTCCCGATTTTCACACACACGTTTCCAAAATTCTCGACCCGGGTCATTACCAACGGCTGAATGCTATGGTGTAACGACCGGAAATTGAAATCCTTCACGATTCCAATTACTTTGTAGTTTCCGTCCACAATTACTTCCTTACCAATTAATGACTCATCGCCTGTGTATTTTTTGAGCGCCGCTTCATTCAGAACAGCAGCTTTAAAATCCGATTCTCTTTCCTTTTCAAAAAAACGTCCTTCTCTCATCTCCAAACCGAAAGTAGTAAGGAATGCATCATCGACCGGAAAAACACTGGTATGAAAAAAATTTTCATCTTCCATAGTTTCGAAATATGCTGCATTCATACTTGGGTCTTCTCCAAAATAAATATCACTTGTTGAAATTGATTTTACAGCGCTGCTGCTTTTTAAATCTTCAATAAAGTTTTTACGTGTGTTGGGATTCATTTGCCACATGGTGAGCATCAAGACGTTTTCGGAGTCGTAACCCCGGTCTTTTTCCACCAGATAATTAATCTGTTTCTGCACAATTAAAGATCCGAGAATTATTAAACAGGAAAGAACAAACTGCAGAAATACAAATCCGTTTATGCCTGAAAAACGATTTCGTGCCGGTTTTTCATCTTTAATTAAACTAAAAATCTTCTTTTGGAAAATAAATGCAATGGGAAGAAAATTAATCAGCAAATTAAAAACCAGCAAGCCGCCAAAAACACCTGCAAATATTTTTATCATCTGTTTTCCCGAATTCAGAATATCAAAACCAAGATATTGTTCCAACCGGTTTTGAATCAACAGGTACACGGCCAAAGCCAGAATAAATCCAACCACGAGAAAAACAGCCGTTTCGAAAAGAAACTGTGCAAAAATCTGGTAATTATGTGCACCGTTGGTTTTTCGGATTCCCACCTCTTTTAAACGGGTTGAAATATTGGCAAGGGTAAGATTAATGAAATTAACAGAAGAAATTAGCAGAATCAGTACTGCAAGAATAACAGCCCCGTAAACATACGTTTTGCTGGATGTAATAGCCGGATCGAATTTGTGATTGCTGAAGTGAATGTCGGTTAACGGCTCGCAGGTAAATAAAACAAACAGTTCGTCGGAGTGTTTCAGATCTTCCAGCGTTTGGGCAGCGGCACCATCAATACTGTCGTCGTAATAGGTGTAGACTGTTTTTGAAAGTTTGAAGTTTAATTCTTCCACTGGAATATTCGGCCTGACCGTTTTAAAGTAAGTATAGTAATTTTGTGAACCCCATCCCACTTCGTCGGGGTTTGATTTCTGAAGCGGCTGAATCAATTTTGCCTGTAAATGAAAGTTTGGCGGTAAATCTTTAAAAAAACCTGTAATTACTGCATCTTCTCTGTTGAGGTTGATCGTTTTTCCCAGTGCTTTTTCGGCCGAACCAAAAATTTTGGCGGCTATGCCTTCGGCTATTACAACAGCATTATTTGCTGCCAACGGTTCACTTAAACCGGTATTTAAAGAAATACTGAAAAAGGAAAAGAAATTGGCATCTGCATAAAATAACTGACCTCCGTCAAAATTCAAATCATTGTATTTTAAAGTCGCAGTTCCACGGTTCAGAATTCTTACAGCTTCCGCAATTTCCGGAATATCGGCAGTAATGGCGGATGCCATTTCAGGACTTGTAACTGCGAAATCAGCATCCTGATTTTCGAGCTTTCCCTGCATGAGACAGCGGTAAATTCTATCATGATCAGGAATGTTTTTATCAAAACTGGTTTCATAAAATACATACCCCACAGCAAACAAAATCACTGCAAAAGAAATGCTGAATCCAAACAATTTGGCAAATGAAAGAATTCCATTCTTCCGGGCATTTCTTACTGTTATTTTAAGTTTATATAGTACCATCTTTAAAAGATTTATTCATACCTCAAACTGTCAACCGGGTTCCGGTTGGCAGCCCGCCAGGTTTGTCCAAAAGTGATGAGTGTTTCCAGAATCAGGATTATTAAAATACCCTGCATAAAAAGTTCCCAGCCGAGCGATACCTTAACGGCATAATTTTGCAGCCATTTGTAAAGCACAAAATAACTCAGCGGTATAGCAATTACGGCAGCAATAACCGTCCATTTCAACGTATTGGAATAAATAAGCGACAACATTTTGGAGGTGGAGCCGCCCAAAACTTTCCGGATGCCGATTTCTTTGGTGCGCCGGGCAATGCTTTGCGACACGAGCATAAAAATGCCCATCATCACAATTAAAATTGCCAGCACAGCGCCGAGTTGTGTGAGTTGCCCGAGCCGTTCCTCATCGGCATAATAATTCTTGTAAATATCCAGTGTGTTCCGCGAACTCAGAATATACCCTTCGTCAAATGATTTTAATGTCTGCTCAATTTTTTTCAGGGTTGCCGGCATTTCGGCATTTTGAACAACCCGGACAACGATGGTCCACATGTCGTTTGAATAGGCAGTCATTACAAGTGGCTGAACGATGTTGGCTGCCGACTCGTACCGGAAATCTTTTACCACGCCGATTACTTCCAGCGGGTCATCGAACATAACTACCCGGCGCCCGACGGCACTGGAGAGCCCCAGCATTTTAACGGCTGCCTCATTTAAAATTACGCCGTTTCGGTCGCCGGCCCGTTCGGGATCAAAAAAGCGGCCTTCTTTCAGGTTCAGCTCAAGCAGGCTGCACAAACCGGGTTGAACACGGTATTCATTTACCGACTGAACTCTGTCTTCTGAAACTTCTGCAAGCCGGATTCCCTGTCCGCTTACACCACCTCCCACCGTATGCGATGAGGCTGCCACTCCCTCTACTTCCGGAATTGTCATTAACTGTTCGCGAATAGCAGGGTAACGGCTTTTTATATTGTCATTCAGGTTATAAATATTTACCAGACCGTTCGGATTAAATCCGGGCGACAGGTTTTTCAGGTAATGCGTTTGTTTGTTCACACCAAAAAGGAAGGTAAGTAAAAACAGGGTTACAACCAGTTGCAGGCCGCCGGCAAGGTTCATCATCAGCTTTTTCCGGCCTCTTTTTCCTGATTGTGGTTTCAGAATCGATACCGGATTAAACCGGCTCAGGTAAAACGAAGGATAACTTCCTGAAAGTAAAATGGTAAGTATAAATATTCCGAACAGAGATAAAATAAGCATTGGCGATTTCAACAGCGCCAAAGAAAAACTGCGTTGCATTAAGTTGCCGAATGGGGGTAAAAGAATAATTGCCAACGTGATTCCGATTAAAAAAGCGATGGACACGATGAGCGAGGTTTCGGCAAAAAACTGTTTTACGATTCCGGCTTTCCCGGCGCCGTTTACTTTTCGGATGCCGATTTCTTTTGCCCGCTGTTCACCTTCAATAATAAACAGGTTGATAAAATTAGTAAGCGCCAGAAACATGACCAAAAATGCGATCAATCCAACCAACAGAACGGTTTTTATGCTTCCCTGCGGGCCTAACCCAAAAGAAGATGTGGAGTGCAGATGAATCCTTTTCAGGGGTATCGTTTCAGAAGAAAAATCAATCCCAAAACTGCTGAAACGTTCTTTCAGCATACCGGAATTCGCAGCACAAATGGCTTCACTTACTTTACCGGCATCGGCTCCGGGAGTGTACAGGTAATAGGTAAAAAACTCCAGTCCGCCGAGCTGATGGAGGTAACTGAGCGATTCCATCGGCATCAGAAAATCGAAAGAAAAATGAGTGTTAACCGGCACATTCTCAATAATTGCGGCGACGGTATAGGTCTCCCCCTCCATTTGCAGTGGTTGCCCGATTGCCTGCCGGTTACCAAAAATTTTCGTGGCCAGTTCGCGGGTCAAAACCATCGATTTCGGATTGATCAGCGAACGTTCGGGGTTGCCTTCAACAGTTTTGAAATCGAAAACACGAAAGAATGCAGAATCTACATAAAACAAGTTATTGCCAGCGAATCGGTTATTCTGATAACTGATTTCAACGCTGCCGCCCCGGTAAACCTGAATTGCCTCGTCAATTCCAGCCACATTTTTCGGAATTTCGGTAAATGATTGCCGCAAATTAATGGGTACCACTGAAGAATGCCCGCCTTCTTCCCAAACAGAATGCAGCCGGTAAATATTATCAGCATTCTCAAAATGGCGGTCGTAGCTCCACTCATGAAGTATAAAAACCACCAGCAGTATAGTTGTTGCCAGTCCGATGGACAACCCGGCAATGTTGGTTGCCAATGTTGCTTTGTTTTTGCTGACAGCGCGGAAATGGTATTTAATTTTTTGTAGCATTGTTTAATTGTTTTTGTTTTAAGCTTTTCTATTACAAATTTTAAACGGTACTTCGCGTTCTATTTAAATTTTATTCATACCTCAACTCCTCCATCCCGAGTTACTTCGTTTTCGAGATCTCAGCTCTCCTCTATTCGTATCGGAGAGCTTCAACGGGATTTCTCGTTGCTGCTTTCCAACTTTGCCAACTCACCGTCAGCAGCGCAATTCCCAGCGCCAGCAAACCGGCCAGGGCAAATATCCACCAACTTAAATTGGTTTTGTAGGCAAAATTTTCAAGCCATTTGTTCATGGCGTAGTACGCAATGGGTGTGGCAATTACAAAAGCAATGGCTACCCATTTTAAAAAGTCTTTGTTGAGCAAGAACAGTACTTCGGAAATGCGGGCGCCGTTTACTTTGCGGATACCGATTTCTTTATTTCTGTTTTTGGCGGTATACAATGACAATCCGAGCAATCCGAGTCCGGCAATAAAAATGGCAAAAAGCGATGCGAAAGCTGTGAGTGTCATCATCTTTTTCTCGTTCATGTATTGTCCGGCCAAACGATCTTCAAAAAAGGTATAGGTAAAATCGTAATCAGAATGATAACCTGCCAGTACATTCCGGATGTGCGCGATTGTTTCGTCGGAAACGTTACTTACCTTCACCGAAATGGTATAGGTGGAATTGAGGGAAATATAGGTAACCATCGGTAAAATCTTCGAGTGCAGCGATTCGTAATGAAAATCTTTTACTACACCGATTACTTTGCCGGTTCGTTGATTTTTGCTGCCCGTGCGCACCTGTTTTCCGATGATATCGATGTAATTATCGAATCCCATTTGTCTGGCGGCGGTTTCATTCAAAATAAAAGCCTGCTCCCAATCAGTTGGTCTTTCGGAATCGAAATCACGGCCAGCCAAAACCGGAATTTCGTATGTATTGAAAAAATTAAACCCGGTGCGGATATGCGGTATTTTCTCCGGCCAGTTTTTCCATTCCCCGTCGATAATAATGGAAAGTCCGGGTGCATCGGTCAGCCTTCCGCCCAATGTACTTTTGGATAATGAAGCTTGCGAAACAGAGGAGTGATTCACTAACTGCTGACGAATGGAATTCCAGTTTTCCCTGATTTTATCGTCCGAGGGAATGAGAATGATATTCTCTTTGCTGAAACCGAGTTCTTTCCGGTTCAGAAATTCCATTTGCCGGTAAATGGTGCCAATTGCGATAAACAACACAATGGCCACCACAAACTGAAATACAACTAAAACATGCCGGTATTGATTCCCGCCAGCGCGACCTGAAGTTTTACTTCTTAAAATGCCAATGATTTTTTGTTTTGAAAGGTATTTTCCGGGTACAAGGCCCGTGACCAGGCTCAGGAAAATCACCAGCAGAAGCATAACAAGAAAAAGATTTGCTGTAGGAATAAGTTGAACATTATCGTTATATCCGAGAAAAGATTTCAACCACGGCAACGCCATAAAATTCAGTCCGGCAGCAAATAGCGTGGCAATAAGAACCAGCAACAAAGATTCAAAAATGAATTGTGCATAAATGCTTTTCCGGCTGATTCCAAAAACCTTTTTTATCCCCGTTTCAGTGAGCCGCGAATTGATGGTTGCAGTGGACAGGTTAAAAAAATTGATGCAGGCAATTACGATGATGAGCAATGCCAGCACCGCGAAAAGATAAATATAACCGATATCGCCGTTGGTCCTGACTTCATTAATTTTATGAGAATGAAGATGGATGTCTTCCACTTTTCGAACTGTAAAACGGGTGTAACTGCTGGCTTTTGTTTCCACCCCTGCTTCGTTTTTGTTCGGCGCAACATGACGGTCAACAAATTCAGGCAGTTTTGATTTAAAAGTTTCGATATCCGAGTTGGGATGCATCCGCGCGTATGCCAGCACCACGTTGTCAGAAAAATTAGTATTGCCCAGAAAATAATCATCTTCTACCGGAACATTGTAATCGCGCAGTGAAAGATAGGAACACAGGAAATCGCATACCAGGTGTGAATTCTCGGGAATATCTTCGATAACAGCAGAAACAGTGAAATTTTCGGTGTCGTCGAACACCAGTTTTTTACCCACCGGATTTTGATTTCCAAAATATTTCTGAGCAGTTGTTTTTGTAAGAATGACATTCCCTGCATCCAGGGCTTTCTCCGGATTTCCTTCAATAAAATGAAAAGAAAAAATATCTAAAACAGACGGTTCGGCAAAACAAACATGGTCTTCGTTGTAAACATATTGCTCGTTTTTAACTGTCATGTTCCAGCCGGCTGTCATACGTGCAATTTTATTCACTTCAGGGAAATCCTCTTTCATCAACGGCACAAATGACGGCGCAATTCCGGCAAACGGATCGCGTTCAATGCGGTACAACAATTCCGAATCTTCGTGAAATTTATCGTAGCTCAGTTCAAAAGAAACATACTGGTAAATGATGATGCAAACTGCAATACCCAGTGATAATCCCAAAATATTTATCAGGGAAACAATCCTGTTTTTCTTAAAATTCCGGTACGCCGATTTTAAAATAATTTTGAACATCGATTTTAGTTTATCCTGGTTAAAGTTTTATTCATACCTCAAACTTTCTATTGGATTCTTAGTTGCTGCCCGCCAGCTTTGCCAGCTCACAGTCAGCAGCGCAATTCCCAGCGCCAGCAAACCGGCAAGTGCAAAAATCCACCAACTCAGTGTGGTTTTGTAGGCAAAGTTTTCAAGCCATTTATTAATCCCACTTTAAAAAACGAAAACTCCCTCCTTTGGAGGAGCCTGCCTGCCAGTAGGCAGGGGGGAGGCTTTTTCATAATATCTCCGCCATTGGTTCATTCATTTTTTCGGTAATCACTTCACCGTCGAACAGGTTGATGACGCGGTGTGCAAAACCGGCATCGTGCAGCGAGTGGGTCACCATAATAATGGTGGTACCTTCCTGGTTGAGTTGAGTTAGCAGGTTCATGACTTCGAGGCCGTTTTTTGAATCCAGGTTTCCGGTGGGCTCATCGGCGAGAATCAGTTTCGGGTTGGCTACCACTGCCCGTGAAATGGCTACACGCTGTTGCTGCCCGCCTGAAAGCTGCTGTGGAAAGTGTTTTCTGCGGTGCCCTATTTTCATGCGTTCCAGCACTTTTTCCACCATCTCTTTTCGCTCACGGGCTTTCAGTTTCAGGTAAATGAGTGGAAGTTCCACGTTTTCGTAAACCGTAAGTTCGTCAATCAGGTTAAAACTCTGGAAAACAAAACCAATGTTTCCTTTGCGCATTTGCGTGCGATGGCGTTCTTTAAAACTGCCTACTTCCACACCGTCGAAGTAGTACTTCCCGTCGCTGGGATTGTCGAGCAACCCGACAATATTCAGCAACGTGGATTTCCCGCAACCCGAGGGGCCCATAATGGCCACAAATTCACCCGGTTTTACATGAATGGAAACTTCGTTCAAAGCGTAAGTTTCAACCTCTTCGGTGCGGAAGACTTTTGTAAGTTTTTCTGTTTTTATCATAGTATTATAGCTTAGAGCAAAGAGCAGAGCGCATGGCGAAGCATAATCCTGCTCAATACGTTTTATAAATTTTTCAATATTGACTTTCTGAAATTTGTAATTTTTCTGCTTAGATGATCCAAATCATTTAAAATATTGTCGAGTTCCTGCTGATCAATGAACTTTCTTCTGAATGCGACAAATGAAATGTTTGCTGTTTCAAATGCAGAACGGCGCGCCATATTCAGGAAATTAGCAAAATCCTTATCGGAAAATGAACCCGATCCTTCAGCAATATTATTTGATATGCTCAGCGAAGCACCTCGTAATTGTTCAGCCACTCTGTAACTTTTAGCATCACTCAACTTGTCAGCTAAACGAAACAGTCTGTCATTCATTTCAATCGATTCCTTCCAAATATCCAAATCCATAAATCTAAAATGTGCCATAACTTTTGTTTTTGCATAGAGCATGGAGCCAGGTGCATAGAGCAAAGACTCAACTTAATACCCTATTTGGTTAATACTCTAAATTCAACTATATTATTTTAGTTACCTACTTCTTTCTGCTCTTTTCTCTTCACTCCCTGCCCTCTGCTTCTATCTCAGCACCAAACGATCATTCTCCCCAAATAAATCATACCCTGAAGTTATTACTTTTTCGCCCGGCTCAAGTCCCTCAAGCACTTCGTAGTGGCGGGGATTTTTTCGTCCGATGCGGATGCTGCGGCGGGTGGCAAAATCGCCCGAGGGGTCGAGCACATAAATCCACTGTCCGCCGGTGCTGTTAAAAAATCCTCCCAGACTAACCAGCGTCGATTTTTGCGGCTGCCCCAGTTGCAGATTGATGTAATAGGTTTGTCCGGTACGAATGTTTTCCGGTTTTTCACCGTCAAAAACCAAATCTATTTTAAACTGGCCGTTTCGTACTTCGGGGTACACTTTTTTTACGATCATACGGTACATTTGCCCCTGCCTTTCGATGGTAGCCGAAAGATCGCGCCGAACCCGGTCGATGTAATGCTCGTCGATGAATGCCTCCACCTTGTAATCGGTAAGCACATTAATTTGCCCGATTCTTACACCCTTCCCGATGCTTTGCCCGATTTCGGCATCGAGCATTCCCAATTGGCCGTCAACCGGCGCTTTTAAATGCAGATTGTCGAGCCGTTCATAAATCAGGTCGAGGGTTTTTTCCATTTTTACAAGTTCCTGGTCCAATTGTATCATTTCTGTTGCAAGAATCAGAGAGTCGTTTTTTGCCCGCTTCTGGTTTATTGCGTACAGTTCAACTGCATACTCATAGTTTTCCTTTGCTTCAAGATAACTGTCTTTCGATACCAGTTCCTCGTCATACAATTTTTGTTGCTGTTCAAAATACCGTCTGGTTTTAATAATATCGAATTTTGAATCAAGTACTCGTTGCTGCGAAAGCAACCGCTGCGACTCGAAATTGATTCGTGTTTGCCGTAACATATTCTGTTTTTGTGCCAGGTTCGACTCGCTGTTCATGATGTTTTCGTACAGCGACCGGTTTTCCAGTACCAGAATCACATCGCCTTTTTTCACCATGGCGCCTTCTTCAATCAGCCGTTCCTGCACCCGGCCACCTTCTTCGGCATCAAGGTAAATGGTTGAAATGGGGGCAACCGTTCCGTTGGTGCGGATAAAATCATCGAAATCACCATACTGCACCTCGTCAATGGTCAGCTTGTCTCTTTCAACCCGTAGCGTGGAAACTGCCGAACCTGAAATTATTTTAACCAGCAGGAAAATGAATGCAATTCCTGCCAGGGCATAAACAATATGTTTCGGTCTGATGCCTTTTTTCTTCTCTATTTTTCTGTCCATTCCCATATTCAATGTCTGTTATTTAGAATTTGTAGCGGTACCTTCATTTCGAAATATTCTGAGTTTCTATGAAAATGTGCCAAAAAAATGCCATAAATCACAGGCTGTTATAAATCAGTATTTTAATCACTAAAAAATTGTTTTGAGAATGTTGCATTGTAAAAATATTTGACAAATTGTGTAAAATTTTTTGACAGTGTGTTTGAATTGAAATAGATGTCAACTAACTTTGAAAGATTGAAATGCTTAATAAACTAATGTGGCTAAAGCCAGGAGTCATTGAATAGCACAGTACCGTTGGCTGAAGCCAACGGCAATGAAGAAAAAAAAACAGAACAGAAATAATTGATAAAAAGGAAATTATTATTGCCGTCGGTTTTAACCGACGGATTGAAATAGCAGTAAATAACTGGCTTTAGCCACATTTTTGAAAGATGAATCAAAAACATATAATCTATGAGCTGGGTAAGAATTTGGGTACACCTGGTTTTTTCAACCAAAAATAAAATACCCTTTTTAAATTCATTAGACCTTAGAAAGAAAGTATTTTCTCATATATCAGAGAATGCCCGTGAAAAGGGCATCTGGCTCGATTCGGTAAATGGTCACAAAGAACATCTTCATTGTTTTATTTCGCTTGGAAGAGAACAAACCATAAGTAAAATAGCACAGTTGATTAAAGGCGAATCCTCGTTTTGGATAAATAATAATGATTTAATTCCGCAAAAATTTTCCTGGCAGGATGATTTTTGGGCTGTAAGTGTGAGTGAAAGCCATGTTGCGGCAGTTAGAAATTATTTTGAGGGACAGGAAGAACATCATCGAATAAAATCGTTTAATGAAGAAGTAGATGAATTTATGCAAAAGTATGGCTGGAGTTATGTTTCAGGGGAATAGCAATGTGGCTAAAGCCGAAAATCCTGCGGATTTATTTCACCGTTGGCTGAAGCCAACGGGAATAAAAAAGTGAAATTAAGCAGTTTGGAGAAAGTTTCTGCAAACAGCTGCAAGCATATTGCCGTCGGTTTTAACCGACGGACATGAAAAGTCAATTAAGAAATCGGCTTTAGCCACATATTTTTTTTGAAATGAGCAAAGGAAAACTTCTCATAGTTGACGACAGCAAAAGCATTTTAAGTGCGCTCGAAATTTTATTGCAGGATGATTTTGAAGAAGTAAAATCCATTGCCAGCCCCAATCAGCTTCCGGCATTTCTGGAAACCGGCAAATACGATTTGGTGCTGCTCGACATGAATTTTTCTTCCGGTGTCAATACCGGGAATGAAGGTTTGTACTGGCTGTCGCGTATCAGGGAAATGCGGCCCGATGTGGAAGTGGTACTATTCACTGCTTACGGCGATGTGGAACTTGCTGTGAAGGCGCTGAAACAGGGGGCAGCCGATTTTATCCAGAAACCCTGGGACAATGAAAAACTGAGGACTACGCTTCGGAATGTTTTCCAGCTTCAGCAATCGAAAAAAGAGATTAAAGAGCTGAAACGGAAGGAAAACGTCCTGAAAAGCGAAATCAACAGAGGCGGTAATTTGATTGTTGCGCAGTCGCCGCAAATGCTGCATGTACTGAACCTTGTACGCAGGGTTGCTAAAACCGATGCCAATGTGCTGATAACCGGAGAGAACGGCACGGGAAAGGAACTGGTTGCCCGCGAACTGCACCTCCATTCCAAACGTGCCGGCGAAATTATGGTTACGGTTGACATGGGCGCCATCAGCGAAACTCTGTTCGAAAGCGAACTGTTTGGCCACAAAAAAGGCGCTTTCACGGATGCCCGCGACGACCGTACCGGGAAAATTGAAAATGCAGGTGGTGGAACGCTGTTTCTTGACGAAATCGGTAACCTTCCGCTGCACCTTCAGACCAAACTGCTTACGGTTATGCAAAACCGAAGTATCACACCGGTTGGCAGCAACAAACCCATCTCGGTCAATGTCAGACTGGTTTGCGCCACCAACCGCAACCTTGGTCAGATGGTTGCAGACGGTACGTTTCGCGAAGATTTGCTTTACCGCATCAACACCATTCACATTGATATTCCGCCGTTGCGCGAACGAAAAGAAGACATAGTTGCTCTGACTGATTTTTTTCTGAAAAAGTATTGCGGGAAGTACCGGAAAAACTGCCAGAAAATTTCGGAGGGAGGAATGTCAAAACTACTGAACTACAGATGGCCGGGAAACGTGCGGGAGTTGCAGCACACCATCGAAAAAGCGGTAATTCTTTCCGATAAAAATGAATTGACTTCTGAAGGATTTTACTTTAACCCGCCGGCAACAGGCTTTGCCAATGTTTATAACGGAACCATCGAGGAAATGGAGCGAAAAATGATTCTGCATATTTTGCAAAAAAGTGGTCAGAATCTTTCTGCTTCTGCCGAACAACTTGGTATTACCCGGCAAACGCTTTACAACAAAATGAAAAAATATAACTTGTAAAAAATGGCCAGTAATAACCTGTACCGAAATATAATTGTAAGATGCAGCCTGTTGGCAGGTTCTGCTTTGCTGCTGGCCTGGTTGTTTTTTGAGCAACATTCGCCGGTGCCGGGGATAACAGTGGTCATCGTTTTTGTGATTCAGTTAGCCGAACTGATTACTTTTATGAACCGTACCAACCGGAAGATTGCTTTTTTTTTCGATGCCATTCAAAACGACGATTCCACCTTGCGTTTTCCCGAAAACACCTCAACTAAATCGCTGAACGACCTGAATGTCAGTTTGAACCGGATGAATGAACAGATAAAAAGTGTCAAATTCGAACTGCAGGAACAGGAGCAATATTTTAAGACCATCCTTGAGCATGTTTCAGTGGGAATAATTGTTTACAACGAAAAAGGGAACATTTTTTTATCAAACAGTGCAGCCCGGAACTTGTTGGATTACGAACCATTAACGCACATAAACCAATTGATGCGCGTGGATAAAAACCTGTTTGCAGCCTTTAAGGACCTGCAACCCGGCAACAGGAAAATGGTGAGTTTTAGTGGTAAAAAAGGGATGAGACAGTTATCGCTGAAATCGACCCTGTTTAAATCTGCCAGTGAAAATTTCTATTTGGTGGCTGTTCAGGACATTAAAAGCGAACTGGAGACAAAAGAGCTGGAGAGCTGGATAAAACTCATTCGGGTGCTGACCCACGAAATTATGAATTCCGTGGCGCCTATCACTTCTCTTTCGGAAACCATTCTTGGCTATTACAAAAATAACGATGACAAAATGCCTTCTGAAAAAGTAACCGGCAATACAATTAAGGGACTTGAAGTGATAAACGAACGTGGCGCCGGGCTTATCAGTTTTGTTGAAAATTACAGGAAATTCACCCGGATTCCTCCACCGGAGAAAAAGATGTTGATTGTGGGACAGCTTTTTGATAATACAATCACACTTATCAATATGGAGGCCGGGAATGAAAAAATAGCTATCAGCCGGGAGGTGAATCCGCCTGATATGGAGATTCTGGCTGACAAAAAACAGATTTCACAGGTACTCATCAATCTGGTGAAAAATGCAAAGGAAGCTCTGAAGGACAGTCGGGATGGTAAAATAACCTTAACTGGGAAAAATAACAGAAACGGCCGGCCACAAATTACGGTTGCCGACAATGGACCGGGCATCTCCAGCGATTTGATGGACAAAATTTTTGTGCCTTTTTTCACAACCAGGGAATCGGGTACAGGCATCGGACTGAGCATCTCGCGGCAGATTATGCTGCTGCACGGAGGCAGTCTGAAAATAGTCTCAAAACCAGGAGAAATGACCCAGGCAATTTTGGAGTTTTGAACAGTTCAGGACTTTTTCAATACAAAAATCCCAAAAGCCACAAGGGAATTTTATTCTTGAAGCCTGCTTCCATATCGTCTGCTATGATGTAACTTTTAGAAACATTTCTAATTTGACGCCGGGTTTTCCCTTTACCACCTATTTCAAAAGTAATTTTTTCATCAATCAAAAAATCGGCTACATTGCTGAGTTCAACTTTATGGTTATACTTTAGTTGGTTCACTATAAATGACTCACGCAAGCTTCCCTGATTCGTGTTTTGCGGGTTCATGCAGATTGCCAGGTTGGGATGCAGCAGCAGTATTTTTCCCGGTTTTGAAAGTTTGCCATAAAAACTTCCTGTATTGAAGATCGAGTGAATGATATCCGCTGTATCCATCAAACTCAGATAGGTCAGGAGAGTTGTCCGGTTTAGTTCCAGGGCATGCGCAAGTTTGGATATATTGGGTTGAAAAGGTACACTCGCTGCAATGATATACAGCAGTCGCTTAAGCTTTTGTATTGTTCTTAAATCGGCACGCAGAAAAGTAGAGATTTCGTTTTCAAGGACATAGTTTATCGTTGAGTTCAATTTTATCCCGTAAGTGTTTTCAGACTGTAAAAAATAGGGGTAATGGCCAAATTTCATATATTGATTAAGCAAGGCAAGTGGCTGAAATTTAAGGCTCAACGATGAAGCTATCGATTCATGATTATCTAGTATTTCTTCAAGTGGGTAAATTGGGAGTTCAATGGAAAGTTTTATTTGCACGAATTCGCGAAACGAAAGTCCCGGAATTGAAAAAATAACAGCCCGCCGGCTAAGATCGGTTTTGTCATCTAATATTTTCAGAATAGAAGAACCTGAAAAAACTACTTTCAGACCGGGAATCAAATCATAAATATTTTTCAATTCAAGTGCCCAATTGGGAAATTTATGTATTTCATCAATGTAAAGTCTTTTCCCTCCCGATTTGTAAAACATTTCGGCAAGTGTAAAAAGACTTTCGATTGGCATTGCCAGATTATCAATTGTAATATAAAGGATTTCTTCCTTTAAATCAGTGTTTTCTGTCAAATGTTGTAACATCAGAGTTGTTTTTCCAACACCTCTCGCCCCAATGAGTCCAATGAGCCGTTCATCCCATTCAATTTTATCTATAAAGTCTCGTCGAAACAAAAATGTGGTGGCCCTTATTAGCTGTTCCTGAAATAAATACAACCTCTCCATGATAAATTGTTTAATCCGTTATACAAAAATAGACAAATTTTGTTTAACGCAATAAACATTTTCCACTTATTTTTTAAAACTATCTGTTTGCCAGGATATTTACAGAAGAAAGGATATATACAAAGTTTATTTCTCCCTGAAAAAATAACTTCGTTTCTCCTCCTTTACATCAAATGTGTAAACTTTTGAATCCGGGAACCGGTCGAAAAACGAAAGTAACCCGATGTCGCCGGCGCAGAACAGGCTGTGGGCGCTCATTACAAATATCCAGAAATAAAAGGCAGGTTCGCTAATGGTGAGAATAATTCCAATTAATGTTATCACTTTCACCACCACCAGCGGGGTAAGCGCTACCAATGCAAACTGTTCCCGATTGAGAACATGGCGGTCGGCTTCGGCGTAAAAAATGAATTTTTTGAGGTAGCCGCCGATTTTAATTCTGGGCGCCCCGGTGATTTTAAGTGCCAGAAGGTGGAGCAGTTCGTGAATGATTATCAGCAAGGTAAACGTAAAAGCAACAGCTCCCAGTAAATAAAAGAGCGGTTCCGGGTTTCCGCGCATAGCCAGTACAATGGGGCGGGTGGCAAAAAACAATCCCACAAGAATCATAATTCCCTGATAAATCATAAATCCCTTGATGAGCTTGCTTTCAGTAGTAATTTGATTCATTACAAACTCCTTTATTTGCCGGTGTTCCAGTTCGGCAACCAGTTCGTATTTTTCGTTGTTTTGTAATTCTTCAATGGTTGGATTTGCCATATCAATCTATTTGTAGAGAATGATTTTGAGCATGTCTCTGATGCTGATCAGACGAATGATAAATGCAAACAAAACCGAACCAGCAATCATGGTAAAGTAACCGTAAATCCAGTTATCCATTTTTTGGGTTAGCACGGCCAGAACAATAGTAACTAAGGTAAATGCAAACAATTGCAGCATGAATGTGAAGCCGGGTTTCAGCCTGAAAATAACCAAAGCAAGGATGAGTTGAGCGGCCCCGGTAAAAAGTTGTGTGGAAAGGCTCGCGTAAGCTGAACCGTAGGCCTGCAAACGGGGAATAAGAATCAGGTTCAGGGCCACATTCAGTACCATACCCGAAAAGGCCATAATATTTAATTGCTTCAGACTTCCGTTGGCGGTTAAAAGCGTTCCGAAAATGTAAGTGGTGGCAATGCCGATAAAGCCAATCATCAAAATTCCAAGAATATCGGAGGAATAAGCCGTGTTCGACTTATAGAGCAGCGACATAATTTCACCATCGTAATAAACACTTGAAACAGCAACTATGACGGCAGGAATTATAAGCAGTGTATAAGCAAGTTTCACCATTTCCCCCACCGGTTCGCGCTGTTTTATCATTTTTGAAAAAATGGGCAGCAGCAGTCCGGCAACGAGCGCACCAAACATGGAAACGGCATCCAGCAAACGGAAAGCCTGCGCATAAATACCGGCCTGTTCCTTGCCCTGCGTTCCGGGAAGCATTCGCTCGAGCATGACCGAATCGATGCGGTTATACAATGCCATCAGTAAAATGAGTAGCGCATAAGGATATGATTTTCTGAGAAATACAATAAAAAACTTTGGATTGAACCGAACCGTAATTTTTCCCGATTTTTTGAGGACAATGGCAAATGTGATGACGGCAGTTAAAATGTAGGCCACCGTTTGGGCATACACAAACCATTGGATACTGAATTTTCCACCAAGCACATCGGTAAATAAGAGCACACTGCAAATGGCAATCATCAGCGAACGATCGAGTACCGAAAGCAGGCTGTCGGTGCGGAACAGCTGCAGTGCGGTGATATTTGAACGCAGGTAGAGCGTAAATGAAATGAGAAACTGGTTAAAAATAAGAAAGAAAAGCAGATGAATCTGGATGTTGCTGTACCCGATAATGGCTGCAACCGTAAGACTGAAAACCGCATAAACTACTGCCAGAACCAGTTTCAACCCGACGATATTCGACAGATGTTTGGGAAGCAGAAAGTTGTGCCGGGAGATGTTTCGGTTGTTGTAATTGGTGATACCTACATCGAGCAGAATATTGAGAATCATGGAAAAGTTGAACAGCGCAAAATAGAGCCCGTAGCTTTCGTCGCCTACCAAATTTTGCACCGTACGGTCGATTCCAAAAATCCAGAATGGCTTAACCAGCAGGTTCAGGGCTAGCAACAGGATCAGGTTTGTTACAAATTTCCGTTTCAAATCAGTTCGATATCAGTCGGTTAATGAATTCGCCATAAAAAAGAAATTGTTTTTACTGTGGAAGTTTTCCGTAAATGGAACCAACTCTTTTTTATGAAGGATAAACGCAGAATAGCCCATTTTATTTAATAGTGCAAGACTTTTTTTCCGGTTTTCGTTATCCCACAATTCACAATAAATAACAGGCATGTGTTTTTCCAACAGTTTTTTAGCACCCCGAAGCACATAATATTCAAAATTTTCCACATCCATTTTTATTCCGGTTATTCTTTTTCCGGTGTTTTTCAATTCGCCGAAATCGTCGAGGCGCACCATTGAAACGTTGAATTTCAGCCCGTTGTTGTTTTCAGTGATGTTCTTATGAACTGCATGGCTCAGACCATGCATGGGGACATTCCGAATTACCGGCATCACCATTTCAAGCGTTGTATTTTCATCTCCCAGGGCCACCATAAATTCCCTGATGTTTTTTAGTCCGAATCTTTTTTTTATCCGTTTGAGGATTTCCATGTTTATTTCCAGCGGTTCAAAAGAAAAGACAGTGCTTTTGGGAAATTTTTTTGCCAGATGATAACTGGTTACGCCAATGTTTGCGCCTAAATCGAGCACAATACCTTCATCGGGTAATAGTTTCAGAAAATAAAAAAAATCTTTCTCCCGTTTATCCCAGCGGAGTTTTACAATAACGAACAGGGCAAAAACGTAAAGATAGGTTCTGAAACCCAGAATTTTTTGAAGAATATATTTTGAGAATGTTTTCATCAAATTTAGCAAAGGTGCAAAGATATTTGATTTTTATTTCTAATTTCATCTCATAATATTTTAAAATTTTAAAGGTATTCGATGGAACTCGCCTAAATTATGATCCCACTGGGTGAAAATATTATCATGGCTCGTTTCATCATCTAGTTATGAGAATTGCAGTAAATACAAGGTTATTACTTAAAGGGAAGCTGGAAGGGATTGGCTGGTTTGCGTTTGAAACGCTGAAGAGGATTACACGAAATCATCCTGAACACCAGTTTATTTTTATTTTTGACCGGCCTTTTTCAAAAGATTTTATTTTTTCCGAAAACATTACTCCGGTTGTTGTTGGCCCTCCGGCCCGGCACCCTTTCCTGTTTTATTTGTGGTTCGATTTTCAGATTCCCCGCATTCTGAAAAAATACAATGCCGACCTGTTTTTATCGCCCGATGGCTACCTTTCGCTGCGAACTAAAGTGCCACAGCTTGCCGTAATTCACGACATCAGCTTTGCGCACCGCCCCGGGGATATCCCCGCGATGAAACGCTGGTATTACAACTATTTTTTCCCAAAATTTTCGCGCATTGCAGACCGTATTGCTACGGTTTCAAACTATTCAAAAACCGATTTTGTACAAACCTACCGGGTTGATGCCGAAAAAATAGATGTAGTTTACGATGGCTGTAACGAAAATTTCAGGCCTTTTTCAAACGAAGAACAAAGGCAGATTCGGGAAAAATTCACAAGCGGTACTCCCTATTTTTTATTTGTTGGCGCCTTGCATCCGCGAAAGAATGTAAACGGGCTGTTAAAAGCTTTCGATTCATTTAAATCGAATTCAGGTCGTCCGGAAAAATTATTGATTGTTGGGGGTAAAATGCATAAAACCGGCGAAATATCTGAGACGTGGCAAAAAATGCAGTTTAAAAACGATGTGGTTTTTACCGGCAGAGTTTCGCAGGAAGAACTGTTCGGGATTTATGCTGCTGCACTTGCCCTCACTTTTGTGCCTTTTTTCGAGGGTTTTGGAATTCCCATTCTGGAGGCCATGAGTGCCGGTGTTCCTGTTATCTGCTCCAACACAACATCGATGCCTGAGGTTGGAGGGAATGCTGTTTTGTATGCCGATCCCGGTAAAACGGAACAAATTACTGCAGCTATGCAAAAAATTGCCACCGATGAAGGTTTAAGGGAGGAGCTCGTCAGCAAGGGTTTTGAACAGAAAAGGAAATTCAACTGGGACGAAACAGCGCGATTGCTGTGGATGAGTGTGGAAAGAGCATTGCAGGATATTGATAATCTGAAATAAGCGTATTTTTTTTGTATATTCATGGCAAATTAAAAACAATTACCTATGAAAACGATCACTCACAAAATCAAATGTTTCTTATTTTCAGCTGCGCTTTTTTTGGTTATGGGAGCAATGGCCCAGCCCGATGGTGCTGCTTTGTATCAGCAATATTGTGCCCAATGTCACGGAGCCGACCTCTCAGGGGGTAATGCGTCGAGTTTAATTAACGGTGTCTGGCAGTTTGGCGCCGAAGACAGTTACGTTATGCGCAATATCAAACATGGAATTCAGCATTTGGGAATGCCTTCGTACGAACGGTCGATGACGGATGCAGAAATCAGGGCGGTAGTGCAATACATTCGCGCTGCCGAGGCCGACAAAGGCGTGGTAAAACCACCAACGCCGGACATGTATGAATCTATGGATTATTTCATGGAAGTGGAAACCTTTGCCGAAAATCTGGAAGTTCCGTGGGCCATCGATTTTATTGATATGACTACTGCATTGATTACAGAACGCCCCGGTCGGTTACGTGTGGTAAAAAATGGCGAGCTTCAGCCCAATCCGGTGCAAAACACCCCGCAGGTGCTGAATGAGGGTCAGGGCGGCTTGCTGGATGTTGCCGTCGATCCTGATTACGAACAAAACGGATGGATTTACCTGGCTTACAGCCATGCACTGGAAAACTCCGATGGCGACAGGCCACCGGCAATGACCCGTATTGTTCGCGGAAAAATAGAAAACAACACCTGGGTAAACGAACAATTGCTTTTTGAAGCTCCGCCCGAAACCTATAACACCATGCGCCACCATTATGGCTGCCGCATTGTTTTCGACCCGTGGGGATACCTCTATTTTGCGGTTGGCGACCGGGGCAGAGGATTCCAGGCTCAGGATTTTACCCTGCCCAACGGAAAAGTGCACCGCATTCATAAAGACGGGCGTATTCCCGAAAACAACCCTTACCTGTACGACGAAACAGCTATGAAATCGTTGTATAGCCTGGGAAACCGGAATATTCAGGGAATGGCCATACACCCCGAAACCGGGCAATTATGGACAACCGAACACGGTCCCATGGGCGGCGACGAACTGAACCTGATTGAGGCAGGAAAAAACTATGGTTGGGAAACCGTTACCTACGGAAGAAATTATAACGGAACCGTAATAACCGAGGTGACCCACATGCCCGGTATGGAACAGCCCAACTTTTACTGGAATCCGTCGCTTGCCGTTTGCGGACTCGATTTTTACACCGGCGATTTATTTGAAAAATGGAAAAACCGCCTGCTGGTGGGGGCACTTAAATACGAAGAGGTGCGGCTTTTACAAATTGAAGAAGACCGCGTGGTTCACGAACAGGTCATATTTAAAGGAGCCGGCCGCGTGCGCGATGTTTCAACCGGACCCGACGGCGCCATTTATGTGGTGCTGAATAACCCGGGGAAAGTGGTGCGGCTAACGCCGGAAAATTAGAAACAGATTGATTTTGAGATAAGTAACAAAAAAAAAGGGAGCCTCTGCTCCCTTTTCTGCTGTTTAATTTATCTCTATGAATTAAAATTACGCTGCCTCCCAAATACTTTTTTTATTTAACTTTATTTGCTCCCTTTTTGAAACCAAAGCCGCTCACCAACACTGTAGTAATTGTTCTTTATACCCGGGTCGTTCGCCAGTTGCTCTGCAGTGTAAGGAAAATGCGGCAACAAAACATCGTCTCCTTCATTCCAGTTGGCAGGAGTCAGTACTTTTGTCTCATCGGCAGTTTGCAAAGCTGAAATCGTTCTTATTATTTCATCGATATTCCGGCCGATTTCCATGGGGTAAAAATTACTTGAGCGTATAATGTTGTTGGAATCAATGATAAAAACCCCTCTGATATCGCGATTTGTACTAACTGGTTCATGCAGCATTCCGTAAAGCCTGGAAGCTTCTGCCTTTTGATCCTCCAAAATGGGGAAATGAACTTTTTGTTTCCCCCTGTTTTTGTAATCCAAATCTTCGATATGCGCTTTCCAGAGGTGATGAATTTTTACGTCATCAGTTGAAATGACTGCCAGTTTCACCCCGAGCTTTTCAAATTCATCATGCATATAAGCAAGTTCCAACAGTTCAGATGTGCATACAGGCGTAAAATCCTGCGGATGGCTGAATAGAATTTTCCAGCTTTTGCCAAAACTGTCGGGAAAAGTAAGTTTCCCGTTGGTTGACTGCGTGGTGAACGAGGGAGCCTTGGATCCGATTAAAGGAATTTTGTTCCCTTTGGCAACTGCACTGCTGAAAAGAAATGCTGTTGCTACAATTGTTACAAATAATTTTTTCATCTTTTTCTTTTTTAAAATTCACTGGCAAGTTACGGCAGGAGGGATTATTAGCACAGTACCGATAGCTTTACTGAAAAAAATGCCCAAACAATTGTTTTTCAATTTGATGTTTTTTTAGAGACTATTGTATCAATTTGTCAATATTTATACTTTATTTTTGTATTTATTATCTAAATGACATTATAATTATTGAAATTACTCAATCAAACAAATTCGTATATAAAGAGTTTTTAGTATTCTTTAACGTTTCAGTCAGCACATAATAGAATATTTTGTTCTATTGTTCTAAGCTTCTAAAACATACTAAAATCTAAATATTTATAATTTAAAAATTATCCTTAACTTGAGCAGAATTCAAAAAAATGACACAATCAAAGGTAAAAATTGAAGCTCTCAAAAAAGAACTTGCAGCGAAAAACCGCGAGCTGGAAATTGAGAAAGCTTTTGAGAAAGTAAGAGAATATGCTATGTCAATGCGTCATTCATCTGACTTACAGAAGATTGTTAATATAGTTGCTCAGGAATTGAATAACATGAACCTGGATATTACCGGAGTATTTATGGTTATCAATAATAACGAAATTGATAAACAATTCACATTTTGGGGATCTACAGGTGTGGCAGAAACTTACATGAAAAGGGCGGCTATTCCTTTTCTGGATCGCCCCATATACAGAGTATTGGCAGAGGCAACAACAAAAGGGGAGCGTTTTTTTGTGGAGGAATATACAAGGGAGGAAAAAATTGAATTCTTTGAACACCTGTTTAAACACCCGCCGTACAATTCATCAACTCCTGAATGGAAGGAACAGGTTTTGTCACGCGAAGGCGGCTATACGCGATCGGTTTCAGTTTCTCATTATACATCAATCTTTGTGGTTAATCATTTTGGAAGGAGATTATCTGATGAAGATAATAGAATTCTGAAACGTTTTGGACAGGTTTTTGAACAGAGTTACACCCGGTTTCTCGATATCCAAAAAGCAGAAGCACTGGCAAGTGAAGCGATCAAGCAGGCATCTGCCGACAGGGTCCGCGGTAAAATTGCCAGTATGCGCACCTCCGAAGACCTGAACCGCATTACACCGATTATCTGGCATGAACTGGAAACACTGGAGGTTCCTTTTATACGCTGCGGTGTTTTTATTGTTGATGAAGAAAAAGAAAATATTCAGGCTTACCTGACCACACCAGAGGGTAAGTCGCTGGCAGTATTAAATTTATCCTTCGATGCAAATGACCTCACAAATAATGCAGTTAAGCACTGGAAAAAGAATCAGATTTACAAAGAGCGCTGGAATAAGGAAAAATTTATCAACTGGACAAAATCGATGATTAAAATCGGTCAGATTCAAAATGTGGAAACTTACCAGGGGTCATCTACTCCTCCGGAATCTCTTCATATTCACTTTGTTCCTTTTGCTCAAGGTATTCTCTATGTTGGAAATGTTTCTCCCCTTTCCGACGAAAAACTGGAATTGGTTCAAACATTGGCAGAAGCATTCTCAATAGCTTATGCCCGGTACGAAGACTTTAAACATGTGGAAGAAGCAAAAAACAAGATTGAAGTCACTTTAAATGAATTGAAAATTGCACAGGCACAACTTCAGGAGCTTGACAAGTTGAAGTCCCGGTTCTTTGCAAATATTTCCCACGAGTTCCGTACACCGCTGACATTGATACTCGGTCAGATTGAAAGTATAAGTACCGGAAATATTGGCATGAAGGAAAAGGGAAAACTGCAGATTGCAGACAGGAATGCAAGAAGGCTTCTTATTTTGATAAACCAGTTGCTCGATCTTTCCAAACTTGAATCTGGAAGCATGGAGTTAAAAGCAACACAGCATAACATCGTTTCATATTTAAAAAATCTGTTTTATTCTTTTGAATCGCTGGCGGAATCACAAAAAATTTCTTTGACGTTTGATTCGGAATATAAATATATCCCTGTTGCTTTTGATCCGGATAAGATGGAAAATATTTTTTATAACCTCATTTCCAATGCGTTCAATTTTACCGATTCGAAAGGTGCAATATACGTTCGCTTGAACGTTATTGATTCCATTGCCGAAATCAGGATTAAAGATTCCGGGATCGGCATACCTTCCGATCGGTTGCCACATATTTTTGACCGTTTTTACCAGGTGGATGGGTCAGCTACAAGAAAACATGAAGGCACAGGAATCGGATTGGCATTGACAAAAGAATTGATTGAACTTCATAAAGGGAACATTTCAGTAAACAGTAAAGTAGATGAAGGCAGCGAGTTTATCATTCAGCTTCCGTTAGGTGATTTTGCAATTGAAAAGGATGAGTTTACCCAGCTGAAGACCGAAGCATCTTTACTGTTAAATAGTATTAACACCGGTACAGAAGAAAAAAATCCTGAACTGGATTCTTCCGGCTCTGAAAACGAAAAAATTGTTTTACTGGTTGAAGATAATCCTGACGTACGGAATTACATTCGTGAATTGCTGGAAACAGATTACAAAGTAACAGAAGCTACTGATGGAGAAGAAGGTTTATCAAAGGCGAAAGATGAAATTCCCGATCTGATAATTACCGATGTAATGATGCCCGAAATGGATGGATTTCAATTTAGCAAAAAAATCAGAAGCAACGAAAAAACCAGTCACATTCCTCTGATATTGTTAACGGCAAAAGCCGGATTCGATGACAAAATGGAAGGCCTGGAATCAGGAATTGATGCTTATATTACCAAACCTTTTAAAGCAAAAGAACTAAAAGTTCAAATTGATAATCTTTTAAAACAGCGGAAACTTTTACGCGAACGTTTCCGCAAATCAGTCATAATAAAACCTTCTGAAGTTTCTGCCATTTCAGCCGATCAGATTTTCCTTCAAAAAACAATACAGAAAATCGAAAACCATTTCGGAGACTACCAGTTTTCGGTGGAGCAACTGGCTGAACATTTGAATATGAGCATTTCACAGTTAAACAGGAAGTTAAACGCTTTAATTGGACAGCCGGCAGGCCAGTTGATACGGTCGCTTCGTTTACAACGCGCAGCCGATTTACTGAAAAAGAATTCAGCCAGTGTTTCTGAAATATGCTACAATCTGGGGTTTAACGACCAGGCCTATTTCTCGCGTGCGTTTAAAAAGCAGTATGGGTGCAGCCCCACAGCATATAAAAATCAAAAAGAATTCTCTTAGTTCAATTATAAAGCATGCTACCACCCAATGACCGAAAAGTCCTGAATATTGCGTAAAAAAGATAAACGTTTCCGCTTTAAACACCTGTAATTTTGTCTGTAACTGATTGTAAAACAAAAAGCAGATGAAAACAGCAGGCATTATTGGGGGTATGGATTTTATCGGGTGCTACATCACCCTGAAATTTTTGTCAGAAGATTACCGGGTAAAAGTACCGGTTTCAAATTCACCAGAAAAAGGTAGTTTACTAAATATGCAAAGTCTTTTAGCTAACGAAAATCTCGAAATTTGTAAAAACAACATGGAAGATATTCACCGGTTAAAAGAGTTCATGCAAGGGTGCAATATAATCGTTCAATGCGGAAATCCGGTAAAATTGAGCGAAAGGGAAAACGGCATTCCTCTTTACATCCCACAAATAAAAGGTACGGCTCAACTTCTGAAAGCAGCCAAACAGGCAACTTCTGTCGAAAAAATCATTTTTATTACATCTCCGGCTGTTTACAGTATGCCCCGACAAGTTTCATCGCCCACCGGAAACAAACCCGGAAAGAACGAAGCGGCTAAAAATGCCAGGTTTCATGCTGACCAGACATTACAAGGTCTGCTTGATGGTTTTCCGGATTATTTTTTTGAAGTGATACTGCTGGCACCGGTTGAAATGAAAGATAATATGTTGGTTAGCAACAGCAACTCAATATCGGCCGGATTGCAATTTTTATTCAGGAATAATACAGACCAGGATCCCTTGTTGCAAAAGCTTTTTAAACGGAATTTAATGCAAACCATGATTGACATTCAGCAATTACCCGAAAAGGTTTATAAAACTGCCTGCCAAAAAAATCAGGTTGAATAAACCCTCAATTAAGGTCTGGCAAAAATGGAATCGTCTATGGTTTCAAAAGTATCCTAAAAATAAATTTCTGCCAGAATATTTTCAAACGGTATTCCTTTCGAGATGAGCAGGTCGCGCATTTCAACCACCATCAAAGCTTTCCCGCAAAGAAAATACCTGACATCAGGCAACTGCTCCAACCCCGAAATGTAATCGGATACCCTTCCCGGAAAAGTGTTGCACGACGATTCGCGCGAGCAGCAGCGAATGTAATTGTCGCCCAGTGCCTGTTCCAGCTCGTCTTCAAAATAGAACTGATTCAGAAAACTTACCCCGTGAATGAGTTTTTTATTTCCGCCCCGGCCTGAACGCAACATGCTGAAAAACGGGGCAATACCGGTTCCGGTAGCGATCCACCAGGCAGGCTCCGGGTTTCCCGTAAAACTGCCGTAGGGTTCAGATACCAGAATTTTTTCTCCGGGAATCATCGAGGCCAGTTTGGGTGTCAGCAGTCCGTCTTCCTTAATGTTGAAAAGTATGGCGGCTTCCTGGTCGTTATTTCCGCTGCAAAGGCTGTAAATACGCGGGGGGATGTTCTGGTCAAGAGCTATTTTTACCACCTGGCCGGGAACAAAGTACCATGGCCGCCGAAATGTAATCAGGTGCACTCCCGGGGCAATTTCAGAATTGTCTGTCAGCTTTTGCTCCTGCAATGGTTCCGGCTTTCGGCTCATATTCATTTATTTCTGAAAAAGATGCAATGGCTAATTGTTGGCAAACGTAAACGTAACCACCAGGTTTTCGGTTGAACTCACCATCAGGTTTTTTACTTTGTAGTAAGCTTTTAGTTCATTCATTCCGGCTATCTGTTCCGAGTTTCCGCTCAACTCGAGCAGTGTAATGTGGTGTGGTTTCAGTTCAATTGTTTCAGGGGCATCGAATCCTACACCGGGTTGTACAAGCTCCAGTTCGTAAGGCACGTCCGAGTTATTTTCTATTTGAATTTTTTTTGTTTCGCCCATCCTCAGCCGTCCGGGGATGTTGTTGATTTTCAGCGAAGCGAAAAACAGCGGTTCCAGCAGGTTTGCCCTGCCCACCAGTGTGTTGTTAAACCAGGCAACGGTTCTTCGGCTAAACAGGGCTTCCCTTATTCCTCCTTCGGTTCGGCTGCGGGCGAAAACAAGAGTCATTGGCCGGTGGCTGTTTCCAATATCGTAAGTCATGCCAATGGGAGCATGAATGTCGGTGTTGGCAAACACAGTCAGTCGTTTTTCCCTGGCCCAGTCAATGGCTTCGGGGTAGTGTTCGTCGAAATTAAAAACCTCGATGCCGTGCATCAAATCGCTTTCCAAAAGCCGGGTATGCTCATCCCACCAGAGGGTGGTGTCGGGTTGCTGGGCTCTCCAGCCCGGGTGGTTCCAGAAAATAAAAGCCCCCTGGTCGCGCGCCTCCCTCACTGCATCAAAAACATCTTCACGTTCCAGCAGGTTGGCATTTCTGATGAACAGGGCATTGAGGTGCCCGGGTGGCATACTGCGTGTTATTTCAGCACCTCTGATGAGCAAAATGTTAAGGCTTCTGGCCAAAGGTTCGGCAATCTCGAACGAGCGGTTGTGGTCCGAAACCACATCTTTCGAGTGTGGCCGGTATTCAATGTGGTCGGTGATGGAAATCGCGTCGAGCCCTTCGCGCCAGGCCTCTTCCACCCTCACCGTCGGCCAGACTGTCCCGTCGGAGAAAACCGTGTGGATGTGAAAATCGCATTTCAGTGTATTAAAACCCGGTATGTCGGGAATGTGTATAATTTTTCTTGGCTGCCCTTCCAGATTCAGAATGGTAGTAACAAGAATGAAAAGTATAATTGTTAATTTTATTCGCATATTCAAATGGTTTTATTTTCTCTAAATCGGTACCTAAATATCTGCTTTTTTCACGAACCGCCAATAACAACCCGTATTAAATATTTTTTAATTACCAGCTAATGATTAATTTTAGTGTAAATATACAACCCTTTTTAATTTTTTTAAAAAGAATGTTGTTTTCCGATTAAAAAATTCTAATCTTTGTTGAACAAAACTGAATAATGGAAAAGCTTTTTAAAAACAACGGAAATCAGAGCCTGGGAGTGGAACAAAAAAAGGTGCTCCACAAAAAACAGATTATTCGAACCCTTTATTTCCAGGGCTCCATGTCAAACTCAGAGTTATCAAAAATGATTCAGCTGAGCACACCCAAAATCAACAGCTTGCTGATTGAACTTATTGAGGACGGTTTGGTGAAAGAGTTGGGCCGGGGAGATTCAAGCGGAGGCAGGCGCCCCAATATTTATGGATTAATTGAAGATGCATTTTATGTTGTGGGAATTACCATTAACATCAACAGAACCATAGTTTCGGTTTTTAACAGCAATAACCAGGAGGTGGAGGGGCCACACTTTTTGCCGGTAAGAATGCAGCCCGATTTTCGTATTTTTTCTGAAGTGAGCAATGAGCTTGACCGCATTTTGCACAATATTCAGATTGAAAAAGAAAAAGTGCTGGTAGTTGGCATCGAGTTACCGGGGTTAATCAATCAAAAGAAAGGAATAAATAAAACCTATTTCCCAACCATTGAGAATCTTTCAGGCGAGTTGGAAAACATTTTCGGGCTGCCGGTATTTATCAGTCACGATTCCAAACTCAGGGCTTTTACCGAGCAGCAGTTTGGTCTTGCAAAAAACAGCAAAAATGCGCTGTTGCTTCAGGTTGACTGGGGATTGGGGCTCGGCATCATTATCAACGGCGAGTTGTATTCAGGAAAATCAGGCTACTCCGGCGAGTTTGGGCATTTGCCCATAGTTGATAACGGTGTTTTGTGCACCTGCGGCAAACAGGGCTGCCTCGAAACCATTGTTTCGGCTACCGCCATTGCCCGAATTGCCCGCGAGGGCATCCGGAACGGGAAATCGTCGCTGATTAGCGAACTGGTTAACGGCGACCTGGATAAAACGGATATTACCATCATCATTGAAGCTGCCAACCGCGGCGATCAGTTTGCCATTTCCATTTTCTCTGATGTGGGTTACTGGCTGGGGAAAGGAATTGTTTACCTCATTCAGATTTTCAATCCCGAACTGATTGTGCTGGGTGGCAGGGTGGCCGAAGCAAGTCAGTTTATTATCGCGCCCATTCAGCAGGCCATTAACACCTTCAGCAACAGGGACATAAGCAACGATACCGAAATTAAGTTTTCGGCCCTGGGACAGAAAGCCGGTCCCATTGGAGCTGCAGCGTATGCGGTCCAGAAAATTGCTTCGACCTGAGTTTTTGAATAGTAAATCGAAAATTTTATGAAAGAGATGAATATGAATTTTTCAAAAGTAGAACAGAAATTTTTCAGCGAATCGAAACTGCAAAACATCACAACCCGGATGCCATACATTGCTGTGGACAGCTTTCCTAAACTGGGGCTGCTATCGGCATTGAGTTTTTTGGAATGGGCAGCTCAAAATCCAAAAGGTGTGGTAAGTCTTCCTACCGGAAAAACAGCTCAGTATTTTTTGCATTTCGTTAAGCTGGTTCTGGAAAACTGGGACAGCGAAAAGGGGATGAAATTCAGAAACGAATACGGGCTGGGTGAAACCGAAAAACCGTTGCTCAGTAATTTACAACTGGTACAAATGGGCGAGTTTTACCCCATCCGTTCGTCGCAGCACAACAGCCTCTGCAATTTCATTCAAAAAAATTACATCGAAGATTTGGGATTCGATGCAGAAAAAGCACTGCTGATTAATTCCGACGAAATTGAGCTGGCTGAAGGAAAGCATTTCAGCGAGGTGTTTCCCGATTTTCAAATCGATTTGTCGTTAAGATACCGGGAAGCCAAAACGCAGGCTGAACAGTTACAGAAAGATTCAATTTTTAAAATCGACCAGTGGTGCACTGCTCACGAAAACAAAATACGTGAAAAAGGCGGCATCGGGTTCTTTTTGGGAGGCATTGGCCCCGACGGGCACATCGCGTTCAATACCCGGGGTTCGGCCCACTTTTCAGCTACCCGGTTAAAAGAAACGAACTTTGAAACCCAGGCTGTTACTGCCACCGATCTGGGAGGCATCGAGGTTTCGAGAAAAAGGCTGGTAATAACCATTGGCCTGGGCACGCTGGGCTTTAATCCCAACAACAAAGCCATTGTTTATGCTGCCGGTGAAGCCATTGCCGAAACCATTAAACACTCGCTGGAGGACGAACCTACGGTGATTTACCCGGCTACTTCGCTGCACAAACTGAAAAACAGCCGCTTTTATTTAACCGACGGGGCCTCGGTTCAGCTCGATGATGCGGTTGACTACTTTTTCAGCCAGGGACCCTGGACCCACCGGAAAACCGAACGGGCCGTTATGGAGCTGTGCCGAAAAATCAACAAGTTTGGTGGAAAATTGGAGCTCAGTGATTTGAAAAATGACACCTATTGCAGCCGGATACCCGGTTTAAATGAAAACACCGTTCAGTCGGTAATCGACTCCATTACGTCAAAAATTGAGCGGGGTATGCACACGAAAAAAAACCAGGTATTTTACCATACCGGTCCGCACCACGACGATATAATGCTCGGAATTATGCCGCTTACCAACCGGCAGTCGCGCGATGCCAGCAACGAGCTTCACTTTTCGGTTTTAACCTCGGGTTATACTGCGGTTACCAACCTTTTTCTGACCGACTTGCTTACCGATACCCGGGAACTCATCCGTCAGGGAAAAATTGAAATGATTGAATATCCTGACTTTTTTGAAAAAGGATACAAGTTCAAATGGGACAAAGATATTTATCACTACCTCGACAACATTGCCGCTAAAAACGATGAGGAAAAACGACGCGGCGTATGCCACCGGGTGGTTCGCGCCCTGGTTTCCATCTGGGATTTGAACAACCCCAGAGAGCTGTTAAATGCGATTGAGGAAGTACTGGAATCGCTGCAAAGCAGTTACGACGGCAGTAAAAATCCCCCGAAAATTCAAAAACTGAAAGGAATGATTCGGGAACTGGAAGAAGAGCTGGTTTGGGCACACTATGGCATTATGGTGAAAAATGTGCATCATTTGCGCCTCGGCTTTTACTCTAACAATGTAATGGGCAGCAAGCCCGATATGGAAAAGGATGTATTGCCCGTGCTGGAAGAATTCAGAAAATACAAACCAACCGTAATTAGCCTGGCTATGGACCCTCAGGGCAGCGGACCCGACACACACTACAAGGTGATGCAGGCCATTGCTGCTGCTGTTGAAGAATGGAAAAAGGAAGAAGATTTGAGTAGCGTTCGTATTGTTGGATACCGGAACGTTTGGTTTAAATACAACCCGTGGGATGTGGAAGTTATTGTGCCGGTATCGCTCAATTCTCTGGCTACGCTCGACAAGTCGTTTTCCGAATGTTATGTAACCCAGGTTAATGCCTCTTTTCCAAGCTATCAGCTCGATGGAAAATTCAGCGATCTTACCCGGCGAACCTGGTTTGAGCAGCACAAGCAAATTCAGTTCCTGCTGGGCAAAAACTTCTTTTACGAGAACAACTCCCCGTTGCTCAGGGCAACACACGGCATGGTATATCTGCGCGAATTAACCGTGGACCAGTTTCTTGAAGAAGCATCGAAACTGGGAAAAGCAATGGAAAATATTTTTTAGTTACAATTAAATTGAAAAGAAATGAAACTGATTATTCAGAAAAATTACGAGGAAATAAGCAGCTGGACAGCCAGCCATATCGCCAAAAGAATAAACGATTTTAACCCCTCGCCCGAAAAACCCTTTGTGTTGGGATTGCCTACCGGTTCGTCTCCGGTGGGAACCTACCGCGAGTTGGTGAAAATGAACAAAGCGGGAAAAGTGTCGTTCAAAAATGTGATTACTTTTAACATGGATGAATACGTTGGAATTCCCAAAGATCACCCCGAGAGTTACCATACATTTATGCAAACCCATTTTTTCGATCACATCGACATAAACCGTGAAAACATAAACATACCTGATGGCAATGCAGCCGATTTGGAAAAGGAATGCATGCAATACGAGGAGAAAATAAAACAGGCCGGCGGTATCGATTTGTTTTTGGGTGGTATGGGTGCCGATGGCCACATTGCTTTTAATGTGCCCGGTTCATCGCTCAGTTCGCGCACCCGGATGGTGAATTTGAATTACGATACCATTGTGGCCAACTCCCGGTTTTTCGACAATGATTTAACGAAAGTACCCCGCCAGGCCATTACCGTAGGTGTAAAAACCGTTCTCGATGCGCAGGAAGTGGTGATTGTGGTGAACGGATATAAAAAAGCCCGCGCAATGCAAAAAGTGGTTGAAGGCGGAATTACCCATATATGGACGCTTTCGGCGTTGCAGATGCACCCCGATGCCACCATCGTTTGCGACGAGGAAGCTACCCTGGACCTGAAAGTGGGTACGGTAAAATATTTTACTGAAAACCGGTAGCTAACGGCTGCCGGTTCTTTTTACCGGTTTTACGGGCTTAATAACCACCTCATTGCCACACGAAGGGCACAGATAAACCTCGCAACCGGTGCAGGCGAAGCAGTTGCTGCAGAAACGGTTAACATCGAGGTTTGAAAAGGTAAAACCACAATGCAGGCAGGTGTAAAATTTTTCTTTTTTGCCGGCTCCAATCATATCAGAAAAAGTGTTTGTAAAGCCTGAGCAAAACAAACATGACAACCAGGGTGAAAATGATGGTGGCGCCCGAGGGAATATCCATGAAATAGGAGATGAACAATCCGGCTATAGTTCCTGTAAATGCAAATGCAGAGGAAAGGAACAGCATGGATCTGAAATTTTTGGTAAACAGGTTTGCGGTAGCCTGCGGAATGGTTAGCAACGACAGGATTAAAATGATTCCTACCACCCGGATATTTAAAACAACGGTTAAAGCCACCAAAGTAATGGTGAGGTAGTTGAAAAGGTTAACAGGCAGTCCTGCGGCACGGGCAAACTCTTCATCGAAAGCGATATACAATATTTTTCTGAAATAAACGGAAAAGAAAAAGATGACAATGGTGGTGAGAATAAACATCCACCACAGCTCTGAACTGGTTACTGTAAGAATATTTCCAAAAAGATAGCTCATCAGGTTGGGTGTATAGCCCGGAGTTATGAAAACGAAAATAATACCAAGCGCCATTCCCAGCGACCAGAATATGGCAATGGAAGAGTCTTCGCGTACCTTTGCTACTTGGGTAAAAAACTGAATGCCAAGGGCTGCTCCCACCGCAAAAACTACAGCTCCTGCCAGCGGATTAAACCCAAGTAAAAATGCCAGACCAATACCGCCAAAAGAGGCGTGTGTTATTCCTCCGCTTATAAAAACAATGCGGCGGGCCACAATGTAGCTCCCGGTTATGCCGCACGAGATGCTGGCAAATACCGCGGCAAGAAACGCTTTCTGGAAAAACCCGTAGGAAAAAAGTTCAACGATGCTGTTCATTTTAATGGTGGTGTTTTAATACGGTATGTGGTATTTCGCCGTGAGTTATCAGTTTAATGGGACAGTTGTAACTGTTCAGCTGTTCCTGGGTAATGATGTTGTCGGGATGGTAGTGTAATTCGCCGTTTACACAGGCAATGGTTTTTACATAGCTCGAAATGGTGCCCACATCGTGCGATACAAGTACAATGGCCATGTGCTTGTTCAGCTGTTTGAGTTTTTCATACAATTCGCCCTCAAAACGGTTGTCAACAAAGGTGTCGGGCTCGTCGAGGATAAGGATTTCCGGATCACTGAGCAATGCCCGGCACAGAAACACCCGCTGCATTTGTCCTCCCGAAAGTTCTCCAATCGCTTTTTTGCGAATATGCTCAATTCCCATTTCCACAAGCAGTTGCTCTGTTTTTTCCTTTACTTCCGCCTTGCTTACTTTGGAAGAATCTTCCATCATTGAACCCGACCGTACCACTTCAAAAACAGTGATGGGAAAATTGCGATCGATATGTTTTACCTGGGGAAGATACCCCATGGGCTTCTTCTTTTTGTCGATGTCTTTTCTGAAAACGATCTCCCCCTTCATCGGTTTTAGCAAACCCAGAACAGCTTTCAGAAGTGTTGTTTTCCCGCCTCCGTTGGGCCCTATCATTCCCAGAAAATCGTAATCGAAAATCTCCAGGTTTACATCTCGTAAAACCGGTTCCTTATCGTATCCCAGGGTCAGGTTTTTTATTTTTATTAAAGGTTCCATCAAAAATTTTCAATAAAAAGGTGGGTCATTTTCAGCAGGTTGTCTTCCCAATCCGGATTCAGCGGCCATACTTCAACCACCTTTCCTTTAATTTCTTCGGCAAACACACGGGCATGATCCTTGTCAAATTCACTTTGAATGTAGATCACCCGGATGTTTTCTTTCCGTGCCAGTTCAACCACACGGGCCATGTGCTGCGGAGTCGGCTCTTTTCCTCCCGATTCGAGCGAGTGCTGAACCAACCCGTAATCGCGCGCAAAATAGGTCAGGCTTGGGTGAAAAGTAATAAACGAACGTCCTTCGTATTCCCTCAGTGCATTCCTGATTTGAATATCCAGCTGGTCAATCTCTTTGGCAAACCTCATGTAGTTGGTTTTATATTCGGTCGCTTTTTCAGGGTTCAGTTCCGAAAGCACACCGGTAATTTTTTCAGCCATCTGTTTCACCAGCCCGGGCGAAAGCCATGTGTGAGGGTCAACGCCGTCGATGTGCACATGGTCGCCGTGATGAACTACCTCCCCGGCAATCAGGTCGAGACCATCGGAAAGATCAACCATGCGCATGTTCCGGTTGAGCTCCAGTACCCTGTTTTCCCACGACAGCTCGAAACCAATATACCCCACCCGGAACCAAACCTCCGCCTGCGAAATTTGCTTTAACTGCGACGGCAGAAGGGAGTATGACTCGGGGCTTGCACCGTGTGGTACCAGCACCTGAATATTGAAATCGTCGCCGGCAATTTTTTCAACAAACGTTTTTTGGGGAAGAATGCTTACCGCAACCACCGGTTTTTCTTCAGTTCCCGTTTTGTTTTTATTGGATGAGCAGGAAAATAGAAAAACGGCTATAGCCACTGTTAAAAGAATCTGTTTCATTGCAATCAATTTTCGGTCCGACCTGTAAAACAACCATCGGCAAAATTAGTTTATACTTTCATTTTTTTCACTTTGATTTGGTTTTTTGGCGGAACCGGGTCGTAACCGTGCGTTCCCCACGGATGGCATTTCGATATCCGGCGCGTTGCCATCCAAAAACCTTTCAACGGACCATGCGTCTTAATGGCCTGCACTGCATATTCGGAACAGGTGGGTATGTGCCGGCATGTAGCCGGTGTTAAGGGAGATATGGCATATTTGTAAAAATATACCGGTAAAAGCAGCACCCATCCCAAAATTTTAAGCAGAAACTGTACTATCTGTCGCATTGGTCTTTTTAAAAAAAATCCATTTTCTGCAAAAATAAATATTATTAACCGTTATTGTTTGAATTCAAAATAAATAGCGCGAAATATGACCGAAAATCAGCCTGAATTGTATAATATTTTTAAATTTGCCATTCCAGATATTGATTTTTTTTAAAACTGAATTTTTCTAATAAAAAACGAAATAAAATGATGAAAAGAGTCGCAATTGGAGTTGATATTGGCGGTACGAATACCGCCATCGGGGTAGTCGATCCTGAAGGAAATGTGATGGTAAAAGATAATATTCCAACCCCGTCGCATGGAGATATTGACAGATACATCTCCGATTTGGCAGAGGCTGTTAACGAGGTTATCAAATCGGTGAAACTGTTGAACAAAGATTTGGAAATTCTGGGGATTGGCATTGGCGCACCTAACGGGAATTACTATAGCGGAACCATTGAGTATGCTCCCAACCTTTCGTTCAAAGGTGTTGTTCATTTGGTTGAATTGCTGCGCAACCATTTTCCGAAAATGGAAGCTCTGGCCCTGACCAACGACGCCAACGCTGCGGCTATTGGCGAAATGATTTACGGTGGCGCCAAAGACATGAAAAACTTTGTGATGTTTACCCTGGGAACCGGCGTTGGAAGCGGAATTATTGTAAACGGTGACCTGGTTTACGGGCACGACGGTTTTGCCGGCGAATGTGGCCATACCACGCTTGTTCCGGGCGGTCGCAGATGTGGATGCGGATCACTGGGGCACCTCGAGGCTTATTGCTCGGCTCCCGGAATGAAACGCACAGCTTTTGAATTGCTGGCACACTACAATGCTACCGACAGTATCCTGGCCAACAAATCATACAACGAACTGGATTCGAAAATGATTTACGAGGCAGCAGTGAAAGGAGACAAAATTGCTTTGGAAGTGTTTGAAAAAACCGGCGAATGGCTCGGACAGGGTTTGTCCGATACAGTTCACCACCTGAGCCCGGAAGCTATTTTCCTTTTTGGAGGACCAACCGCAGCCGGCGACTTTATTTTCAAGCCAACCAAAGAGCACATGGAGAAACACCTCCTGCCCATTTTCAAAGACAAAATAAAAATTCTTCCTTCCAGACTGAAACCCGGCGATGCCGCAATTGTGGGCGCCAGCGCACTGGTTTGGAAAGAACTGGAAAAATAGTAAAGATTGACTTTTCACAGAAAAGCGGGTTTCAACAGGAATCCGCTTTTTTTGATCCCTCAGTCCTAAGTTCGGTTCGTTGCCTGTAAAGTATCCGCTCCGGCCCGGGTATCACAGCTACGGAAAACGCTTCACTTTGCCAATCGGGTGGGGTGGTGGAAGTTTTTAAAATGCCTGATAATGAACATGATATTACCTGGCTTACACCTCAAAAACCATCAGAGCCATTCGGCCAAAATCCTCAACTGGTACCCAGTTGCTTCAGCATTCGTATATGCTGCCACAACGCACCCGGAAAGGTGCGGTTTACATGGTAGGGCAAACCGAATTCCTTTGCCTTTTTTTGTACAATGCCGGCAATTTTGGGGTAATGAATGTGACTGATGTTAGGGAACAAATGGTGCTCAACCTGGTAATTCAACCCGCCAATGCACCAGGAGAAAATGCGGCTTTTGGGGGCAAAATTGCAGGTGGTGTACAATTGATGGGCTGCCCAGTTGTAATCCATCGTCCCGTTTTCGTCGGGCATGGGATATTCTGATGTTGGCACCACATGCGCCGTTTGAAAAATGCTGGCAAGTACCAGTCCTGCCGTAAAGTGCATCAGCAGAAAACCTGCAACTATCCAGTACCAGGCAACCGGTATGGTTAACAACGGCACTGCAAGAAATACGATGTAGTAGGCAATTTTTGAAATAATCAAATCCCGCATCAAACTGCGGTAGGTGCGTTTGCCGCCCAGCTTAACGCCGGCTTTTTTGTATTTTTCAAACCTTCTGAAATCTTTGGTGATGATCCACGAGATGGTCATTAAACTATACAGGAACCAGGCATACAGATGCTGGTAGCGGTGTATTTTTTTCAGCGGGCGGTGGGGCGACAACCGCAAAATTTCCGGCGGGGCAATGTCTTCATCGTGCCCTTCTACATTGGTGTAGCCGTGGTGCAGCGTGTTGTGCTGGTAGCGCCAGTTGGCCGGAAACCCGCCCAGCAGGTACATGGAATTGCCAAACAGCCTGTTTACGCGGTCGTTTTTCGAGAAGGAACCGTGGTTGGCGTCGTGCATGGTGGCCATACCCACGCCCGACTTGCCCAGTCCCATTAAAAACCAGCAGCCCAGCACCGCCCAAACCGAAGTGAACACCCCGGAAATCATCAGCACCAGCGGGGCAAGGTAAAGGAGACCCATAAACACGGTTTTCACCACAAGCCGGTTGTCTCCGTAGGGTTCAATATTGTTGGTTTTAAAATAGTCGTTTACTGAAGTTCTTAACTCGGTTAAAAAATCAATTTTGTTTTTCGAATATCTGATCATTCTTTGCGTATTATACAATTGTTTTAAAAAATTCCGGTTACCTGAAAATTGCGGCTGAAAAACACAGTGAACTTTATTAGCCGAAATTCCGGTTACCCTAACATTCAACCTGCCGCTAAGGTTTAATCCTCGCCGGTTTATTCTGAAACTGCGGGCAGCCCGTCTGCAGGTACACAAACTTAGAACATAAAACCGGCAGAATAAAAAGAAAGGGACAATTTAGTCTGTTTTTGGGTTAAGCCACTCGTTAAAAGGACAAATAACCCTTGTTTGGGATGAATACCGTTCATCACAGGTTTCAAATTAAATGAAACAATTTTTCGTGCAGGGAGTTAGAATAAGTAGAAACCAAAAATTATTTGCATGAAGTATTTTGTAAAAATAAACGATGTAAAATCGACCGACGAGCTGGAAGGTGCCTGGAGCAACGACGATTTTAAAGAGTTGCTGGCACGGTTTGAGTTCCCCGATGTGGAACAAATAAAAACCACAGAACTGAAGGAATACCTTTTTATGGCCATTTCCGACTTTGAACCCCACGAGGCGGCTGCTGTTCTGCTCGAATACAAACTTTCGGATGTTTTAAACGAAGGACAGATTGATAACCTTTCGCACGAAATGCTGCGGGCCAAAGTTGCTGAAACTTATACCGACATCCACCTTCACCACGATTTGTTCAACATTAACCGGTTGCTTTACCAGGCCTACAACGGAAAATTTCCCCCGCTGAGTGTAAACATCGTGGAATTTGAACTCGCCGACGAACACAACGAACCTGTGGAGTTAACAAAGGAGAACGCGTTAAAAGCGCTGAGTTACGGTCTTTCGGAAAACAATCTGCTCATCCGGTTACTGGGCGACCAACTGGAGGGCCGGGCGCCGTTTCCCGAGGCTGAAGGTATTGTGTGGGACCTGCAAAACAAGGGCAACAACATTTATTCAATGACGATTTCGGAAAAATGGCTGACCAAAAACGAAATTACTAAACCGGAATTTGAATGCACGGTTCAGCCGTTTGAAGAGAACGGTGAAGAAGAATAAGCCACAAATCTCTCAAATAACCACCCCCATCCGGCCTACCAGGAACCCCTGGCCGGATGCCCCCCGTCCGAACGGCGTTCTGACCGGGCGGGCCTCCTTGAAAAGGCGGGGAAATTTCGTGCTGCTATTTTATTTTGTATTTCAAAAAATAATTGTTAGCACGTTTTTTCTCCTCCTGGTCAATTTCTTACCTGTTGACCAGGAGGAGTACCCCGGCTTGCCGGGGGGAGGTGGTTCTTAATGTTTTAAATTCTTTTTCCTCTCCCCAAACTCCAAAATGTCTTTTTTTATCACATCCGGGTATTCAAACACCCAGCGGTTTTCATAACGAAAAACAGTAATACCCTTTTGATTCAAACATTCATCCCGCTCTGCATCCCTGGCAATGTTTATCAAATCAGCATGGGGTTCACCATCGAGTTCTATGGCAAGCTGAAGTGATGGACAATAAAAATCGAGGACATATTTTCCCACAGAATGTTGCCGACGGAATTTATAGCCGCCAACCTGACTGCTTTTCAAAATCTTCCATAAGGTGGCTTCGGCTGAAGTGGAGTTGTTTCGGAGGTGTTTCCTGATGGGTTTTAATGAATGAAGATTGTGGAGTTTTGCCATTTTTTTGATTTAAAGTTAAGAGATTTGGATGAGATTAACAAGAACCACCCCCATCCGGCCTACCAGGAAACCCTGGCCGGATGACCCCTCCTTTCAAAGTCAGGAGGGGAAA